>Ga0164290_1000446_pt1 | contig 133470 bp, 139 predicted proteins | sample Micstemetagenome_FD_108782 | JGI IMG/M metagenome (GOLD analysis project Ga0164290, IMG submission 108782) | Contaminated culture microbial community from soil near Moab, Utah, USA - Microcoleus steenstrupii SON62 (Illumina Assembly) | ecosystem: Environmental > Terrestrial > Soil > Soil crust... | reverse complement strand
TCCTGAGCCAGGATCAAACTCTCCAACAAAAACACGGAGAGCCGGCAGCACCACACCCGGAAGGAAACACCCCGAGCAACCACAGGCACCACCAACCCAGCAAAACCACCAGCCACCACCAAAACCACAGCAGCAACCAGCAAAAACAATATTGACAGACAACACCCAACCAACCACCAAAAAGGCAGCCAGCCAGACATCGCCCGCACTGGCGTTCTGTCTTCTCTCCCGTTGTCAAAGAACCCACACGAGACACTCGCTGCTCCCCTGCGGGACCGGCGTCGGTGTCTCTCGGTGCCGCTGAACGGCGCTCCGAGGCGACTGGCAACGCTAGCGGCGAGCCCCCCGAGCGTCAACCTCGTCGTCGAGATTCTCGGGTCCGCCCCGGCCGGCCCGCCCGACGACGAAGTCGCGCTTGCCTCGGCGGAGCAGCACGTACCCGCCGGGCAGGCGGTCCTCCTCGCGCAGCAGGCCGTCGGCGTCGAGCACCCGGCCGCTCGCGCGCACCGCTCCCTGGCCGAGCAGCCGCCCGACCTCGCTCGTGGACCGTGCCACGCCCGCGTCCACGAGCAGGTCGTGGACCCGGCGGCCCTCGATGTCCGGTGGCAGCTCCACGCTCGGCGCCTCGGCCGCCACCATCGCGAGCACCTCGGGCGAGACCGCCCGCGGGTCACCGCCGAAGAGCACCGCGGCAGCCGCCTCGGCGTGCGCCGCCGCCTCGCCGCCGTGGACCAGCGTGGTCATCTCCTGAGCGAGGGCGCGCTGCGCGACGCGCCGCTCAGGTGCCTGCCCGTGCTCGGCGAGCACCGCCTCCACCTCCTCCAGCGGCCGCAGCGACAGCATCCGCAGGTGGGTGCCGACCACCTGGTCGTCGCTCTGCACCCAGAACTGCTGGAACCGGAACGGCGAGGTGCGCGCGGGGTCGAGCCAGACGGCGCCGCCCACGGACTTGCCGAACTTGGAGCCGTCGGCCTTGGTCATGAGCGGGTGCGTCAACCCGTGCACCTGGCTCCCCAGCCGGCGCCGGACGAGGTCGACCCCGGCGACGATGTTGCCCCACTGGTCGGACGCGCCCGCCTGCAGCTCGACGCCGTGCGCCTCGTAGAGGTGACGGAAGTCGTTGGCCTGCAGGAGCATGTAGCTGAACTCGGTGTACGAGATGCCGCTGTCGCTGCCGAGGCGCGAGCGCACCGAGTCCTTCGCGAGCATCTGGTTGACCGTGAAGTGCTTGCCGACGTCGCGGAGGAACTCGAGCACCGTGACGGGCGCCGTCCAGTCCGCGTTGTTGACGAGGGTCGCCTGGTACGGGCCCGGCTCGAAGTCGAGCAACGACGTCAGCTGGGTCTTGATCCGCTCGACGTTGTGGCGCAGCGTGTCGTCGTCGAGGAGGTTCCGCTCCTCGCTGCGCCCGCCGGGGTCGCCGACCATGCCCGTCGCCCCGCCGGCGAGCGGGTGGGGGCGGTGGCCGGCGAGCTGGAACCGGCGCATGAGCAGCTGCCCGACGAGGTGACCGACGTGCAGCGAGTCGGCCGTCGGGTCGAAGCCGATGTACAGCCCGATCGGGCCCTGCGCGAGCCGCGCCGCGAGCGCGGCGCGATCGGTCGTGTCGTGCACGAGGCCGCGTGCGTCGAGGTCGGCGAGCAGATCCATCGCCGCCATGTTGCCAGCTGGGTCCGCCGCCGCCGCGGCCCGATCCGGCCGGAGGGTCGAGCGCCGTGCGCGCCGGTCGGTGCGGGCCCCGCTACCGTCGCGCGATGACCGCCGCCGCGCACGGACCGACGCTCGTCGACGCGCTCGAGCGGCAGGCGGCGGCGTGCGAGCGGCTGGGGTCCCCGCTGTACGGCCGCCTCCTCGCCGGGCTCCTGGCGGACCACCTCGCGGGCGGGCTCACCTCCGAGCTGCTGGTCGGGGTGAGCGAGCGCCCGGTGCACGACGCGGTCCCGCTCCGCTACCTCGGCGCGGTCCACCGCCTGGCGCTCGCGGGCGACGCCCCGGAGCTCGCCCGCCACTACCCGTCCTGCGGTGGCGAGTGGCACGGCGAGGACCTCACGGACGAGTTCCTCTCGGCCGTCGTCCGCCACCGCCAGCAGGTGGCCGAGGGGCTGCGGCGCAACGTCCAGACGAACGAGGTCGGCCGGGCCGCCGCGCTCGCCCCGGCGTTCGCGCTGCTCGGCCGGCGCCACGGCCTCCCCCTCGACCAGCTGGAGATCGGCAGCTCCGCCGGCCTGCTGTCGCGCTGGGACCGCTACCGCTACGACACCGAGGCGTCGTCGCTCGGCGATCCGGACAGCACGGTGCGGTTCGGCCCCGGGTGGTGGGACGAGCCGGCGCCGTCCCTCGCCGGGCACGTCGAGGTGCGCGAGCGGGCGGCCAGCGACCTCGATCCCGTCGACGTGTCCACCCCGTCGGGTCGCGACACCATGCTGTCGTTCGTCTGGCCCGACCAGGTGGAGCGGATCGAGCGGCTGCGCTGCGCGCTCGACATCGCCGCCCGCCACCCGATGGTCGTCGAGCGCGAGGACGCGGGCGAGTGGCTCGGCCGGCGTCTGCGCGGCGGACCTCGTCCCGGCGCGGTGACGGTCGTGTTCCACTCCATCGTGTGGCAGTACCTGTCGCGAGCGACGCGCGACGCCGTTCGCCGGGCGTTCGCCGACGCGTCGGCGGTCGCGACGGAGCGGGCGCCGCTCGCGTGGCTGCGCCTCGAGCCGGCCACCGCCGAGCACGCCGACGTGCGCCTCACCACCTGGCCCGGCGGCGCCGAGGAGGTGCTCGCCCACGCCGGCTACCACGGCGCCGGCGTCCGCTGGCTCGGCGAGACCTCCGGCTGAGCCGCGCGACGGGTCACGCACGGCGGGGGCGCAGGCGCGGCCCGACCGGTGCGAGCCGCCAGCGCCACGGCAGGTCGACGGCCTTGGTGATCCCCACGCGCGGGCCGGCGATCACCTCGGCGGGACCGGGCGGGGGCGCCCCGTCGTCGACGATCCGCACGTCACCGCCGAGCGCGAGCCCGTTCATCGACAGGTCGACGGCCATCGCCTGGCACAGCTTGCCCGGCCCGTCGGCGAGGGGATGGCGTCCCCCGCGCCGCTCGAGCATCAGCTCCACGCCCTCGAGCGGCTCCACGGCCCGGAGCAGCACGGCCTGACCGTCGCCGGGGACGCTGGTCACCACGTTCACGCAGTGGTGCAGGCCGTAGCTCAGGTACACGTAGAGCCGCCCGGCGGGGCCGAACATCACGCGGTTGCGAGCGGTCTCCCCGCGGTGCGTGTGGCTCGCGGGTTCGGCGCTGGTGTAGGCCTCCACCTCGCTGATCCGCCCGGCGCAGGGTCCGACCACGAGCACCTTGCCGAGGAGCTCGGGCGCGACGACCGGCGCGTCGCGCGCGAACCAGGCCTCGTCGAGGGTGGTGCTCACGCGAGCGCGGCGCGCACCTGCTCGGGCACCGGCGTCGGGCGGTGCTCCCCCGGCACGACGCTCACGTAGGTGATCGTGGCGTCGAAGCGCGGCTCGCCGCCGGCGGTCCCCGCGATCGCGACGTCGAAGCTCGCGGTGCCCCACCGTCCCACGCTGCACGCGAGCACGGCGGTCTCGCCGAAGACCAGCGGCGAGTGCCAGACGAGCTCGATCTTCTTCACCATCACGTCGAAGCCGACCGACTCGTAGCCGCCGCCGTCGGGGGCGAGCACCTCCCGGAACCACGTGTCCACGGCGTCGTCGCAGTAGGCGGTGTAGTGGGCGTTGAAGACCACGCGCTGCATGTCGCACTCGCCGTACCTGACCCGGATCCGGTGCTCGTAGGCCACGGCGGCACCCTACCGGTGGGGTCCGCTCAGCCGAGTTCCGCCACCAGCTCCCGCCAGCGCGCCAGCTCCGCGTCGAGCCGGGCCCGCTGCGCGGGGAGCGCGGCCGGGCCCGCCGCGCCGGGCGAGATCCGTCGCGTGACGGCCACGCCGGGCGCGACCAGGGCGGCCGCCTCCGGACCGAGCGCGGGATCGGCCGCGACCAGCGCGGCGAGCGCACCCTCGCCCGCGAGCGCCCGCCGCACGAGCGCGCCGACGATCGCGTGCGCCTCGCGGAACGGGACCCCGCGCTCGACGAGCCACTCGGCGAGGTCGGTCGCCGACGAGCTTTCGGCGTCGGCGGCGGCCTGCATCCGCTCCGCCACGAACGTGGTGGTCGCGACCATGCCCACCGTCGCGCCGAGCGCGAGGCGGACCTGGTCGACCGCGTCGAACAGCGGCTCCTTGTCCTCCTGGTAGTCGCGGTTGTAGCTGAACGGGAGGCCCTTCATCGTCGCCAGGAAGCCGGTCAGGTCGCCGATGACCCGGCCGGCCTTGCCCCGCGCGAGCTCGGCGATGTCGGGGTTCTTCTTCTGCGGCAACATGGACGACCCGGTGGCGTACGCGTCGTCGAGGACGGCGAACCCGAACTCCTCGGTGGTCCACAGCACCCACTCCTCGCCGAGGCGGGCGAGGTCCAGCGCGACGAGCGTCAGCGCGAAGAGGGCCTCCGCGACGTGGTCGCGGGAGCCCACGGCATCGAGCGAGTTGTCGAACGCGCGGGCGAAGCCGAGGTCGGCCGCGGTGGCGGCCGGATCGAGGGGCAGCGAGGTCCCGGCGAGCGCGCCGGCGCCGAGCGGCGACACGTCGCAGCGGCGGACGGCGGCGACGAGGCGCTCCACGTCGCGCCCGAGCGCCCAGACGTGCGCGAGCAGGTGGTGCGCGAGCAGCACGGGCTGCGCCCGCTGGAGGTGGGTGTAGCCCGGCAGGTACGTGGGGCCGGCCTCGTCCGCTCGCGCCACGAGCACCGCCTGCAGCTGCAGCACCCGCTCCGCCACCACGCGCAGCTCCCGCCGGCACCACAGCCGGACGTCCGTGGCGGACTGGTCGTTGCGGCTCCGGCCCGTGTGCAGCTTCCCGCCGGCGGGTCCGGCGATCTCCGTGACCCGGCGCTCCACGGCCGTGTGGACGTCCTCGTCGGTCGGGGCGAACTCGAACGAGCCGGAGTCGAGCTCCGCCTCGACCCGCTCCAGCGCGCCGAGGATCGCCGTCAGCTCCGCCGGCGAGACGAGCCCCGCGCGGGCGAGGCCGCGCACGTGCGCGCGGGACCCCGCGACGTCGTCGCGCCAGAGGCGGCGATCGAACGACAGGCTCTCGGTGAACGCGAGCAGCTCGGCCGCCGGCCCGCCCTCGAACCGGCCGTGCCACAGCGTGCGGGCGGCGGGCGCGTCCGCGCCCTGGGCGGCGTCGCTCACGTCAGCCCCGCGAGGTCGCGGAGGCGCTCGGCCAGACCCGCGCCGCCGAGGTCCTCGTCGGCGACGCAGAAGAGGGTGTCGTCGCCCGCCACCGTGCCGAGGAGGCCCGGCAGGCTCGACCGGTCGAGCGCGGAGGCGACGACGTGCGCGCACCCGGGGGGCGTGCGGACGACCACGAGGTTGGTCGACGACCTGACCTCCGCGACCCACTCCCCCATCACGCGGCGCAGGTGGTCCTCCGGCGCGACGCGGGCGGGCTCGTACTCCGGGATCGCGTACACGGTCTCGCCCCCGGGGACCCGCACCTTCACCGCGCCGAGGTCCTCGAGGTCGCGCGACACCGTCGCCTGCGTCGCGACGATCCCCTCCTCGCCGAGCAGGTCGACCAGCTGCGGCTGGCTGGTGACGGGGTGGCGGCCGACGAGCCGTGCGATCACCTGCTGGCGCTGCACCTTCGTCGTCACGGGCGGACCCCGAGGACGAACGCCAGGGCGCCGCGCGCGGCGTGCAGGCGGTTGTGGCCCTGGCGGACGACGAGCGACCCGGCGCCGTCGATCACCTCGGCGGCCACCTCGCGGCCGCGGTACGCGGGCAGGCAGTGGAGGAACGCCGCGCCGGGAGCCGCGGCGGCCATCAGCGCCGGCGTCACCTGGTAGCGGGCCAGCACCTCGGCGCGCTCGCGCTGCTCGGTCTCCTGCCCCATCGAGGTCCAGGTGTCGGTGTGCACGAACGCCGCGCCCGTGACGGCGGCGGTGGGATCGGCCACCTGTCCGACGGTGCCGGCGCCGAGCGCGTCGAGCCGGGCGAGCTCGTCGTCCGGGGCGTCGTAGCCGGCCGGGCAGCCGAGGCGCACGTCCGACCCCAGCAGCACGCACGCCTCGGCGAGCGATCGGGCGACGTTGTTGTAGTCGCCGACGTAGGCGACGGTGACGCCCTCGAGCGGACCGCCGTGCTGGCGCATCGTCATGACGTCGGCCAGCGCCTGCAGCGGGTGGCTGCGGTCGCTCAACATGTTGACCACGGGCACCTCGTCGACGCGCGCCATCCGCTCGACCACCTCGTGGCGGAAGACCCGGGCTGCGAGCAGGCCGTGGTAGCCCGCGAGGATCCTCGTGACGTCCTCCACCGGCTCGCGCACGTCCAGGCCGATCTCCTCGCCGCGGGTGTACACGGGGTGGCCGCCGAGCTGGACGACGGCCATCTCCGTGCTGTGCCGGGTCCGGGTGGAGGGCTTCTCGAAGATCAGGGCCGCGCCCCGTCCCTCGAGCGGCCGCCCGAGCTGCTCGGGCGGCGCCTCGGCGAGCGCCAGCACCGCCGCGAGCTCGTCCGCCGCGAGATCGGTCACGTCGAGCAGGTGGCGCGGGCTCACGACGGCAGCTCTCGGAGCACGCCGCGGACGAGCGCGACCGCCTCGTCGATCTCGTCCTCCGACACCGTGATCGGCGGCGCGAACCGCAGCGCGGTCGGCGTCACCGCGTTCGTCACCAGGCCGCGCGCCAGGAGCTCGGCGTACGCCGCCTTCGCGTCCACGCCGTCGGCGAGCTCGGCGGCCAGCAGCAGCCCCTGCCCCCGCACGGAGGCGACGCCGTCGACCGCGGCGAGGGCCTCGCGCAGGCGCGCTCCGCGCGCCGCGGCCAGCGCGGGCGCGTCGATGCGGCGCATCTCGCCGATCACGGCGCGCACGACGGCGGTCGCGATCGCGGTGCCCGAGTACGTGCTCCCGTGGTCGCCCGGGCGGAACGCGGCGGCCACCTCGGTGCGCGCCCAGACGGCGCCGACCGGGAACCCGTTGCCCATGCCCTTGGCCATCGTGACGACGTCGGGTGACACCCCCGCGTGCTCGAACCCGAACCAGCGGCCCGTCCGGGCGAACCCGGTCTGGACCTCGTCGACCACCATCAGGATCCCCCGCTCGTCGCACAGCCGGCGGATCCCGCGGAGGTACGCCGGATCGGCGGGCACCACGCCGCCTTCCCCCTGGACGGTCTCGATGAGCACCGCGCCGACGCTCGGGTCGAGCGACGCCTCGAGCGCGGCGAGGTCGTCGTACGGGACGTGGCGGAACCCCTCAGGCATCGGCCAGAACGGCTCGTGCTTCGCGGGTTGCCCGGTCGCGGCGAGCGCGGCGAGGGTCCGGCCGTGGAAGCTGCCGTACGCGCTGACGACGACGTGGCGCCCGCGACCGCCGCAGCGGCGCGCCAGCTTGATGGCCGCCTCGTTCGCCTCCGCGCCCGAGTTGCAGAAGAACACCTGGCCGTCGTGACCCGTCGTCTCGGCGAGCAGCGCCCGCAGGTCGAGGGCCGCCGCGGTCGCCGCGTCGTTGGCGAACAGGTTGCTCACGTGCAGGAGCGTCCCCGCCTGGCGGGTGATCGCCGCGGTGATCACGGGGTGCGCGTGCCCGAGCGAGGTGACGGCGAGCCCGCCGAGGAAGTCGAGGTAGCGGCGGCCCCGGTCGTCGCGCAGCTCGGTGCCGCTGCCGCTCACGAACATGACCTGCGGCGGCCCGAAGACGGGCATGAACGGGCAGCTCGGGCCCGCGGCGGTGGCGTCGAAGGCGTGCGCGCTCACGCGGGTGCCCCGTCGCCGCTGTCGCCGGTCCCGTCGGTGGTGACCATCGTGCCGATCCCTTCGTCCGTGAAGATCTCGAGCAGGAGCACGTGGGGGATCCGCCCGTCGAGCACGTGCGCGCGCCGCACGCCGCGGCGCACGGCGCGCACGCAGCTCTCGACCTTGGGGATCATCCCGCCCGCGACCGTGCCGTCGGCGATCATGGCGTCGAGCTCGTCCGGCGTGGTCTGGCGGATGAGGCTCGACGGGTCGTCGACCACGCGCCGCAGCCCCTCGATGTCGGTGAGGTACACGAGCTTCTCCGCCCCGACCGCCTCGGCGATGGCGCCGGCGACCGCGTCGGCGTTGATGTTGTACGCCTGTCCCGCGGCGTCCGTGCCGATCGTGGCCACGACGGGCACGAAGCCCCCGTCGAGCAGCTCGACGAGGATGGTCGGGTCGACCTCGGCGACGTCGCCGACGAAGCCGAGGCTCGCGTCGCGCGGCTCGGCGCGGATCAGCCCGGCGTCCTCGCCGGAGACGCCGACCGCGACCCGCCCGTGGACGTTGATCGCCGCGACCAGCTGCGGGTTGACCTGCCCCACGAGCACCATCCGCGCGATCTCGACCGTCTCGGCATCGGTGACCCGCAGTCCGTCGCGGAACTCGGCGGCCTTGCCGAGGCGCTGCATGAGGTGGCTGATCTGCGGGCCGCCGCCGTGGACGACGACCGGGCGCATCCCGACGGCCCGCATCAGCACGACGTCCTGCGCGAACAGCGCCAGGGCGTCACCGTCGCTCGCGCCCGCGAGCGCGTTGCCGCCGTACTTGACGACGACGACCTGCCCCGCGAAGCGCTGGATGTACGGCAGCGCCTCGAGCAGCGTGGCCGCCTTGTCGGCCGGGCTCACGGGAACAGGCCCACGCGCTGGAGCCCCGCCGTCTCGTCGAGCCCGAGCGCGACGTTCGCGGCCTGGAGCGCGCCGCCGCTCGCGCCCTTGCAGAGGTTGTCGAGGGCCGCGATCGCGAGGACGGTGCCGGTGCGCTCGTCGACGCGGGCGGTGAGGTGGGTGGTGTTGGTGCCGAGCGTCGCCTTCGTCGACGGCGAGGCGGGGCCGACGACGACGAACGGCTCGTCCTCGTAGGCCTCGGCCAGCGCGGCGAGCACGGACGCCGTGGTCGCGCCGCCCGCGGGCCGGGCGGTGCAGGTGGCGAGGATGCCGCGGTTCATGGGCGCGAGGTGCGGCGTGAACAGCACGCGGACCGGCGGCCCGCCGCCCGCGACGACCTGCTCGATCTCGGGCGTGTGGCGGTGGTCGAGCAGCCCGTAGGCCTGGACGTCCTCGTCGACGCTGCAGAACATGGACGCCTGCTTGAGCGTCCGCCCGGCGCCGCTGATCCCCGTGATGCTGTTGACGACGATGCCGGCGCGCTCGACGAGGCCGCGCTGGACGAGCGGCGCCAGCGCGAGCGACGCCGCTGTCACGTGGCAACCGGGGGTGGCGACGAGCCGGGCGCCGGGGAGGCAGGACCGGTGCAGCTCGGGCAGGCCCGGCACGGCCTCCGCGAGCAGCTCCGGCTGGTCGTGCTCGAAGCCGTACCACCGCGGGTACAGCGACGCGTCGCGGAGCCGGTACGCCGCGGACAGGTCGACGACGCAGCGGACGCGGCCGACGAGCTGCGGCGCCAGCGCCATGCTCGCCTCGTGGGGCAGGCCGAGGAACACGAGGTCGAGCCCGTCGAGGCGGGACAGGTCGAGCTCGTCGAAGACGAGGTCCGGGTACGCGGCGGCGACGCTGGGGTAGAGGGCGGCGGCCGGGGTGCCGGCCTGCGTGTCGCCGGTCGCGAGCACCAGCTCGACGTGCGGGTGCTGCGCGCACAGGCGCAGCAGCTCGGCGCCGGTGTAGCCCGACGCGCCGATGATCCCCGTGCGGATCGTCCGGTCGCTCACGACGCATGACCATACACGATCGTGCATGTTCATGCCAACGGGCGCGGGTGTCGAGCGGGCGGCCGTGGGGCAGAATGCGATCGTGCTGCCTGGCGAGGTGTCCACGAAGGGACGGCTGCTGCTCGCGACGCCCCCGCTCGGTGATCCGAACTTCGACCGCACCGTGGTCTTCGTGCTCGACCACAGCAGCGAGGGCGCGGTGGGCGTGGTGCTCAACCGGCCCTCGGGCGAGCTCGACATCGACGGGCTGGAGGACTGGCGTCCGCTGATGAGCCAGCCGCAGGAGGTGTTCAGCGGCGGCCCGGTGGAGGAGGACTCCCTCATCGCCCTCGGCACGGCGCAGGGCCGCAACCCCGACGCGTGGGGCGACCTCGACGGCGGGCTCGGCACGGTCGACCTGTCCCTGCACCCGGTGGAGACCGCCGACCGGATCGAGCGGTTGCGGCTCTTCCGCGGCTACGCCGGGTGGGGCGGCGGGCAGCTCGACGCGGAGATCTCGGTCGGGGCGTGGATGGTGTTCGACGCCACCGAGGACGACATCTTCAGCGAGCGCCCCCAGGAGCTCTGGCGCGACGTGCTCCGACGCCAGGGCGGGCGGGTCGCCTGGGTCGCGAACGCGCCCGACGACCTCTCGCTGAACTGACCGGGCCGGCGGTCAGGCCCGCAGCGTCGCACCGAGCTTCGCCGCGGCGGCGGCGGCCTTCTGCTGGACGCTCGCGACGTCGGCGTCCGTCAGCGTCCGGTCGAGCGCCTGCAGCCGCAGCCGGTAGGCCAGGCTCCTCGTGCGGTCCGGCAGGCCCGGGCCGCGGAACACGTCGAACAGCGCGAGGTCGACCAGCAGCGGGCCGGCGCCCTGTCGGACCGCCTTCTCCACCCGCTCGGCGGGCACGGCGTCGGGGACGGCGAAGGCGAGGTCGACGTCGGTGGACGGGTAGCGGCTGGTCGGCCGCCACTGGGCGATGCGTGCCGGGGCGGCCAGGAGGCGGGAGAGGTCCAGCTCCAACCACGCCACCCGCTCCCCCACCCCGAACGCCTCCGCGACGTCCGGGTGGATCTCTCCGACGGCGCCGACGACGTCCCGCCCGAGCGACAGCGTCGCCGAGCGGGTGGGGTGCAACCCCGCCGGCACCGCGGACTGGTCCACCCGCGCGCCGAGGCCCATCGCCGTCGCGATCTCGCGCCACAGCGCGACGGCCGCCGGCGCGTCGCGACCCCCGAGCGCCGCGGCGAGGACCTCGTGCTCGGCCGGCAGCTCGGACGTGCGGTCGCCCGGCGGGTACACGTGGCCGATCTCGAACAGCGACAGGCCGGTGCGGCGGTGCGACGCGTTCGTCGCCAGCGCCCGCAGCAACCCCGGGCGGATCGACGGGCGCAGCACGTCCTCGTCGGCCACCAGCGGGTTCGTCACCCGGACGACGTCGGCGGGGAGGTGGGCGAGGCGGAGGTCCTCGTCGCGCAGGAACGTCTCGGTGATCGCCTCGGACAGGCCGCACCCGAGGAGGACCTGGCGTACCTGGCGGCGCCGGTGCTGCACCTCGCTCAGGCGCCCGTGGCCCGGCGGCCGGGGCACCGAGCGGCCGAGCGCGTCGTAGCCGACGTGGCGCCCCACCTCCTCGACGACGTCGATCTCCTCGGTGCAGTCCGGGCGCCACGACGGCAGGTCGACGACGAGGACGTCCGGGTCGGCGTCCGGCGTGGACGCGAACCCGATCGGCGCGAGCAGCGACGAGACCCGGTCGCGGCCGAGCCGGCCGCCGAGGATCCGGTTCACCTGCGAGACGCGCACCGGCACCTGCCGGTGCTGCGGCGGCAACGACGGGTGGCGTGCGTCGACCGCGCCCTCGTGGACGACGAGGTCGGGGCAGGTCTCGCGCAGCAGCTCGACGAAGCGCGCCTGCGCAGCCGGCATCCCGTACGGGTCGACGCCGCGCTCGAAGCGGCCCGAGGCCTCGGAGCGCAGACCGAGGCGGTTCATGGTCCGGGTGATCGCGGTCGGTTCGAAGTGGGCGATCTCGAGCGCGACGACCGTGGTGGCATCGCCGATCTCGGAGTGCAGCCCGCCCATCACGCCGCCCAGACCGATCGGTGCGTCGTGTGCGTCGCAGACGAGCAGGTCGTCCGCCGTCAGCGACCGCTCGACCCCGTCGAGGGTGACGAGGCGCTCGCCGGGCGAGGCGAGCCGGATGCGGAAGCCGCCGCCCCCGAGCGCGTCGAGGTCGTAGGCGTGGTTCGGCTGGTTGAGCTCGAGCATCACGGCGTTGCTGGCGTCGACGACGTTGTTGATCGGCCGCATCCCCGCCGCCCGCAGCCGGCGGGCGAGCCACGACGGCGAGTCCGCGACGCGCACCCCCGACAGCACGAGCGTGGTGAACCGGGCGCACCGCTCCCCGTCCACCAGCTCGACCGGAGCGGAGCGGGACGGTCCGGTCGCGCCCGGTGCCGCGGGCAGCGGGCGCACGTCGATGCCGAGGTGCGCGGCGAGGTCGCGGGCGACGCCGAGGTGGCCCCAGCAGTCGGGCCGGTTGCGCGTGAGGTCGAGGTCGAAGACGGTCTCGGGCTCGAGCCCGAGCACGTCGCCGTACGGCCGCCCGATGGCGCTCGTCGCCGGCAGGATCAGGATCCCGCTGTGGTCGTCGCCGAGGCCGAGCTCGCGCGCCGAGCAGAGCATCCCCTCCGACGCGATCCCGAGGATCGGCCGGGGCTCGATCGTGCGCCCGTCCGGCATCGCCGTGCCCGGCGTCGCGAGCGGGACCACGTCGCCAGAGCCCATGTTGAACGCGCCGCACCACACGTGCCGCTCGACGCCGTCACCGGCGTCGACCCACACGCGGTGCACCTTGGCGGCGTCCGGGTGGCGCTCGGTGCGCAGCACCCTCGCCGTGACGACGCCGGGCACCGTCGCGCCGACCTCGATCACCTCCTCGACCGCCAACCCGAGGCGGGTCATCACCTCGGCGAGCTGCGCGGCGTCCGCTCCCACGTCCGCCAGCTCACGCAGCCACGACATCACGACCTTCACGACGACTTCCTCCCCTCAGAACTGCTCGATGAAGCGGATGTCGTTGCCGTACATCTCGCGGATGTCCCCGATGCCGTGGCGCTCGCTCGCCATCCGGTCGATCCCGAAGCCGAAGGCGAAGCCGCTCCACACCTCCGGGTCGAGCCCGCCGGCGCGCAGCACGTTCGGGTGCACCATGCCGCACCCGCCGAGCTCCAGCCACGTGCCGTCGGGACGGCGGATGTCGAACTCGGCCGACGGCTCGGTGAACGGGAAGTAGCTGGGGCGGAGACGGCTCGTGAACCCGCTGCCGAAGAACGCCTTCGTGAAGGCGTCGATCGTGCCGGCCAGGTGGGCCATCGTGATGCCCCGGTCGACCACGAGCCCCTCGATCTGGTGGAACACGGGCATGTGCGTCGCGTCGGGCGTGTCGCGACGGAAGACGCGCCCCGGCATGATCGTGTAGATCGGGGGCTCGGCGGTCTGCATCACCCGGATCTGGACCGGCGACGTGTGCGTGCGCAGCAGCACCGGCCGGTCGCCGCCGTCGGTGGCCGGCGCCCAGTCGGTGAAGAGCGTGTCGAAGCCGCTGCGCGCCGGGTGGCTGCGGGGCATGTTCAGCGCCTCGAAGTTGTAGAAGTCGGTCTCCACCTCCGGCCCCTCGGCCACCTGGAAGCCGAGGCCGACGAACACGTCCTCCAGACGCTCCCAGGCCTGTGTGACGAGGTGCGGGCGACCCCGCAGCGGGCGCGTGCGGATCTCGGTCAGGTCGAGGCGCTCGGCCTCGAGCTGGCGGGCCCGCTCGGCCGCGGCGAGCTCGGCGCGGCGGGCGGCCAGCGCGTCGGCCACGCCGGTCGTGGCGTCGTGCAGCGCGGCCCCGGCCGCCTTCTTCTCCTCGATCGTCGCCAGCGCGCCGAGCGACGACTTGAACGATGCGAACGCGCCCCGCTTCCCGAGGAGGGCGGCGTCGACGACCGCGAGGTCCTCGAGGGTCGCGGCCGCGGCGATGCGCTGCAGGCCGTCGGCGCGGGTTCGGGCGAGCTCGTCGAGCATGGGTTCCTCGGAGGTGGGAAGGCGGCGTCGGACGTGGCGGCGCGCGACGGTGGCGCGACCGGGCTGGTGGAGGGCTCCCCCGGGCGCCGGACGCTGCGGTCAGCCCGCGAGCACCGGCGCCGGAACCGCCCCCGAGCGCACCCGGGGGCGACGGAATCGCTCCGCGCGAGCGGCAGGCGCATCGAGCAGCGGGAGGCGGGCGCGCACGGCGGGCAGGCTAGCGCCCGCCTCGTTGGCGCGCGACCTCGAAGACGAGCACCGTCGCCGCCATCGCGACGTTCAGGCTCTCCGCCCTGCCCCGGTGCGGGATCGTGATCCACGTGTCGATCGGTGCGTCCGCGGCGAGCCCGTGGGCCTCGTTGCCGACGACGACGGCGCAGCGGGCCCTCAGGTCCACCTCGGTGTGGGGGGTCGCGCCGTGGGAGGTGGTGCCGTAGATCCGGATCCCGGCGAGCGCGGCGACGTCCGCGAGCTCGACGCCGACGACGACGGGGACGTGGAACAGCGCGCCCGCCGAGGAGCGGACCACCTTCGGGTTGAAGGGGTCGACGGACCCGGCCGTGAACACCACCGCGTCCGCCCCCGCGGCCTCCGCGGACCGCAACATGGTGCCGGCGTTGCCGGGGTCGCCGATGCGGTCGCCCACGAGCAGGAAGCCCGCCCCGGCGAGGTCGTCGAGGCCGCGAGTGCGGGTGCGGACGACGGCGACCACGGACGGCGGGGTCTCCGTCGTCGCCACCCGGGCCATCACGCCGGTGGCCAGCGCGGCCACGTCGGCACCGGCTGCACGGGCCAGCGCCACGGCGTCCGGCGGATCGGACCCGGCGGCGGTGAACACCGTCTCGACCTCCCAACCCGCCGCCACGGCCTGCGCCAGGAGCGAGGCGCCCTCGACGACGAACGCGCCGTCCTCCAGACGCGCAGCGCGGCGCCCCGTGAGGCGCCGCAGCCGCTGGACCCTGCTGTTCGAGATGCCGAGCGGTTCGCTCAGAGCGCCGCCCGTGCCTGCTCGACCAGCTTGCCGAAGGCGTCGAGGTCGTGCACGGCGAGGTCGGCGAGGATCTTGCGGTCGACCTCGATCTCGGCGGCGTGCAAGCCGGCGATGAACCGGCTGTAGCTCATGTCGTGCAGGCGGCAGGCCGCGTTGATCCGCTGGATCCACAGCCGCCGGAACTCGCCCTTCTTCGCGCGCCGGTCGCGGAAGGCGTACTGGCCGCTGCGCATCACCTGCTCGTTGGCGGCGCGCACCGAGCGGCTCTTGTTGCCGTAGTAGCCCTTCGCGCGCTCGAGCACCTGCTTGCGGTGCTTCTTCGAACCGACGGCTCGCTTCACTCGTGCCATGTCCTGATCTCTCCTCGTGCCTGTCTGCTGATCGCGTAGGGGGTGTCGCTGGGGTGTGGGTCGAGCTCGCGCTCAGCGCTCGCCGAGGAGGCGCTTGATCTTCTTCGCGTCGCCGGGGTGCACGTCGACCATGCCGTCGAGGCGGCGCGTCCGCGTGGACGGCTTCTTCTCGAACAGGTGCTGGCGGTTCTGCTGCAGGCGCCGCAGCTTGCCGGTCCCGGTCTTGCTGAACCGCTTCGCGGCGGTCTTGCTGGTCTTCATCTTTGGCATGGTGGTCCTCCGTGTCGCGGCCGCGTCGGGCCGCATCTGTCGTCGTGGCGGCGCGAGCGCCGTGGTCGCCGCCGCCTGCGGCGAGGGCGTCAGGTGGGGTCGGGTTCCGCCGGCGCCGGCGCCGCCGTGGCGGCCGGGGCGTCGACGGGGTCGGCCGCCGCCTGCTCGCTGCCCGAGCCGTCCCGCTCCGGCCGTTCCTGCTTCGGCTTCGGGACCGCCCGCTTGTCCGGCGCGAGCACCATCGTCATGTTCCGGCCCTCGAGGCGGGCGTAGGCCTCGACCTTCGCCGTCGGCCCCAGCTGCTCGATCACCGCGTCGAGGATCTTCGAGCCGAGCTCCGGGTGGGCCATCTCACGGCCACGGAACTGCAACGTGACCTTGACCTTGTGGCCGTCCTCGAGAAAGTCCTGCATGTGCCGGACCTTGGTGTCGAAGTCGCCCTTGCCGATCTTCGGGCGGAACTTGACCTCCTTGATCGACACCTGCACGGTCTTCTTCCGTGACTCCTTGGCCTTCTGGCTCTCCTCGTAGCGGAACTTGCCGTAGTCCATGATCCGGCACACCGGCGGGTTCGCCATCGGCGCCACCTCGACGAGGTCGAGGTCGAGCTGGCGGGCCAGCGCGAGGGCGTCCGGGAGCGGCTTGATCCCGAGCTGATCGCCGTCGGGGCCGATGAGGCGGACCTCGCGAGCCCGGATGCGATCGTTGAACCGGTGCTCCGGTTGCTGCGGCGGTGCTATGACCGATCACTCCTGTGCAATGGGTGTCCTCCCAGTCGGGTCTGCGGGTCACTCGGAGGTGCAGCCGCGGACACGACGAGGACCCCACCCCGGAGCTGTGTCGCAGCCAGGGAGCGGCCTTGCCGTCTCGGACCCGGCGCACCGCTCACGACGGACCGTGCGGAGCACGGGTCGTCGCTGGTGGCCGGGTGGGGGCGCGGCCCCACTTCACGCTCGATTGTCGGCAGGTAGGGTACCGCGGGTGAGCGAGGATCGCACGAGCGCAGGTGAGACGGCCCCCGACGAGCCCGCCGGGCACGCGCCGCAGGACGCCGCCTTCGACGACTCGCAGCTCGACGAGGCGCGCGACGTGCTGCAGGAGGCTCGCCGTCGGCTGAGCGAGGCGCCGGCGGAGGTCGTCGTCGCCAACCACGTGATGGGGCTGTACGAGCTGGCGGCGATCCACCTCGGCGCGGCGACGCCCGACCTCGCGCAGGCCGCGCTCGCGATCGACGCCGTCGGCTGCCTGGTCGAGGGGCTCGGCGAGCGCCTCGGACCGGACGCGCCGACGATGCGCGACGCGCTGGCCAACATCCGCCTGGCGTTCGTGCAGATCAAGGCCGCGCACGGCGGCGCCGCGGCGGCCGCGAGCGACGCGTAGCCGCAGCCGGGATCACGTCGGGATCACCGTCGGAACCGCCCGGCCGGCGCGGCGCGCACCCGCCCGGCCCGCACCTCGACGCCCTCCGACCGCAGCAGCGCCGCCTGCTCGCGCTCGTGGCCGGGCACCAGGCGCCCCGCGGCGTCGACGACCCGCCACCACGGCAGCTCCAGGTCCTGGCGGGTCGCGAGGATCCGCCCGACGAGGCGGGCGTGGCGCGGGAAGCCCGCGTCCGCGGCGATGTCGCCGTACGTCACCACCTCGCCCTCACCGAGGGCGCGGATCACGTCGAGGACGCGGCGCTCCCGCTCGACGCGGTCGGCGGGGCGCGGCGCCACGTCTCAGACCGGTCGGACGCCCGCCGCCTCCCAGCGTCCGAGCTTCGCCACGAGCGTGAACCGCACGGCGGTCCCCTCGGCGATGGTGCGCGTCCCGTCCGCGATGGCGACGCAGTGGAAGGCGACGCTGCCGCCCCCGTCGTCGTCGATCTCGCCGAGGCCGCTGGCGTCGTCGAAGCGTCGGACGCGCCCGCGGCGCTCGTCGCCCATCACGCGATGATCTTCGAGATCGGCAGCTCGAGGATGCCGGTCGCGCCCGCGTCCTTGAGCGCCGGGATCAACGTGTTGATCTCGTCCTTGGCCACCACCGTCTCGACGGCGAACCCGCGGCCCCCCGCCAGCTCGCTGATCGTCGGCGACTTCAGCGACGGGACGAGCGCGACCACCTCGTCGAACTGCTCGGGGCTCACGTTGAGCTTCACCAGCACCTTCCCGCGGGCGTCGAGGGTGCCGTTGAGCAGCGTCATCAGCTGCTGCATCGCGTGCCGCTTCGCCGGGTCGTCGCACGCGTCGCGGTTGGCGACCACCTCGGTGTAGCTGACGAGGATCGTGTCGACGATCCGCAGGCCGGCGGCGCGCAGCGCCCGCCCCGTCTCGGTGATGTCCACGATGCAGTCCGCGATGTCGGGGATCTTCGCCTCGCTCGCGCCGTAGGAGAGCCGGATGTCCGCGTCGATGCCCTTGCCGGCGAAGTAGCGCCGGGTCAGCTCGGGGTACTCGGTGCTCACCCGCAGCGGTCCGGCGTGGCGGCCGGCCAGGTCCTCGACGCGCTCGACGCCGGCGTCGCCGGCGACCGCGACGACGACGCGGATCGGCAGCGCCGTCGCCTTCGAGTAGCGCATCTCGCCGAGGCTCACGACGTCGCTGCCGGTCTCCTCGACCCAGTCGCGCCCGGTGACGCCGAGGTCGAACAGCCCCTCGGCGACGTACGTCGGGATCTCCTGCGGGCGCAGGATGCGGACGTCGGCGATGCGGGGGTCGGCGATGGTGGCCTTGTAGTCGACCGACGAGGAGCGCACGACCGGGAGGTCCGCGGCCTCGAACAGCTCGAGCGTCGCCTTCTCGAGCGAGCCCTTCGGGAGCACCAGCCGCAGCACGCAGGGAGGCTACCGGTCAGTGCGGCGCGGGACCCTCGTGCAGCAGGCGGAGGGCGTGCGGCACGACGTCGAGGATGGCGCCGAGCTGCTCGACGCACCCCTTCGGCGATCCGGGCGTGTTGCACACGATCGCCCGCCCGCGCACACCCGCCACGCCGCGCGAGAGCCGCCCGAGCGGGCTCACGAGCCGCATCGCCTCGGCCAGACCCGGCGCCTCGCGCTCGATCACCCGGCGGGTGCCCTCCGGCGTCTGGTCGCGGGGCGCGAACCCGGTCCCGCCCGTCGTGACGACGAGCCCGGCGAAGCCGTCGCACATCGCGGTGAGCGCGCCGGCGACCTCCACCTCGCCGTCCGCGGTGACCGCGTGCTCCACGACGTCGAACCCGGCGCCGGTGAGCTGCTCGACGAGCGCGGCCCCGCTCGCGTCCTGCCGGGTGCCGTGCACGACGCCGTCGCTGACCGTCAGCACCTTGGCCAGCAGCCGCGGCGTGGGCGCGAGGTCGTCGGTCACGCTGGGCGACGGTACCGGAGGAGCACCATCCCGTCGGTGTTGGCGTCGTGCGGCAGCACCCGCCACCCGACCCCGTAGGGGCGCCACGTCCCGACGGGCGGCGGCTCCTCGACGACGTCCATCCCGGCGGGCGGCGGGTGGTCGATCGACTCGGCCGCGGTGAGCGTGCAGACGCTGTAGGTGAGCGATCCGCCCGGTCGCACGAGCTCGGCCGCCGCGGCCAGCAGGCGCCGCTGCAGCTCGACCAGGTCGGCGACGTCGTCGGGCGACACCCGCCAGCGGGCGTCCGGGCGACGGCGCAGGGCGCCGAGGCCCGAGCAGGGGGCGTCGAGCAGCACCCGGTCGAACGCCGCCGGGCGAAGCGGGGGCGACGTCGCGTCCGCGCAGAGGGTGGACACGTCCGCGCCGAGCCGGCGCGCGTTCGCGTCGACCAGGCGGGCGCGGGCGGGCGACAGGTCGAGCGCGACCACCGCGGCCCCGTCGTGGCGGTCGCGCCGCGCCATCGCCGTCGCCTTGCCGCCGGGCGCCGCGCACAGGTCGAGCACCAGCTCGCCCGGTCGGGCGCCCACGGCGGCCGCGACCCACTGCGAGGCGAGGTCCTGCGTGTACCCGTCGTCGCGGACGCTCACCGGGGGTGCCTCGTCCATCCGCTCCAGCGCTGCGACGGCCTCGTCCCCGAGCTCGTCGTGGAGCCGCCGCACGATCCAGTCGGGGTAGCTCAGCCGCGTGGCGTCGTCCGGCCAGATCATCGGCGTGCGGGCGACGTTGCGGAGCACGGCGTTCACGAACCCCCGCGCGCGCTTCGGGGCCAGCTCCACGGTCTCACCCACGGCGGCGTGGCCGGTGATCCGCGCGAACTCCAGCTGGTACGCGCCGAGCCTCAGGATCGTCCGCACCTGCGGCTCCGGTTCGGCGAGCACGAACCGGTCGACCAGCGCGTCGCACGCGCGCCGCATGCGCGTGGTCCCGTACACCAGCTCCGTGACGAACCCGCGGTCGCGGCCGTCGAGCTTCGCGTCCGCCAGCTCGGCCGGCACGACGAGGTTCGCGTAGGCGCCCTCGTGCTCGATCCGCTCGAGGCAGCGCAGCGCGACCCGGCGAGCGCTCCTCGGGGGCCGGGTCACCCCGCCGGCGCGGCGGCTCACACCAGCGCCTCGCCGTCGGCGAGCCGCGCGCCGTTCGCGAACGCGGTGAACGGCATCGGCGGGCGGCCCTCCGGCTGCACCGTCACCAGCCGGAGCCCGCCGGCGACGCCGTCGTGCAGCCGGCCGCCGGTCGCCGCAGGGTCGACGAGCTGCGCCTCGTGGACCTTCAACCGCCGGTCGCGCACGGTCGTCCAGGCGCCGCCGAGGCGCACGACCCGCTCGCGCTCGGCTGCCGGGCGCGCCCAGTCGAGACGGAGGTCCTCCGACGTCACCTTGGCCGCGTACGTCGGCTCGCCGACCTGCGGCGACGGCTGGGCGAGACCGCTCCCGAGGCGGTCGACGAGCAGCTCCGTGCCGGCGCGGACCAGCTCGGCCCGGAGCGACGCGCCCGTCGCCTCGCGGCCGATCGGGACCTCGACGCGCGCGAACACCGGCCCGGTGTCGAGCCCCTCCTCCAGCTGCATCAGGCACACGCCGGTGACCTCGTCGCCGGCGAGGAGCGCGCGCTCGACGGGCGCGGCGCCACGCCACCGGGGCAGCAGCGAGAAGTGCAGGTTGACCATCGGCAGCTGCGCCAGCACGTGCGGCCGGACCAGCTGGCCGAACGCGACCACGACCCCGAGCTCCGCACGGCCCTCGCCCGCGAGGGGGAGCACGTCGTCCACCCGGTGCACGACCTCGATGCCGAGGCGGGTGGCCGCCGCCTTGACCGGGCTGGGACCGACCTCGCCGCCGCGGCCGCGGCGCTTGTCGATCCGCGTCACCACGGCGACCACCTCGAAGCCGGCGGCGACGAGCGCTTCGAGCGGTGGCACCGCCATCTCGGGCGTCCCGAGGTAGACGAGCCGGCGGGGTCGCTGCGGGACGGCGGCCGGCACGGCGACCGGCGGATCGGTCACGTCAGGCGCAGGCGGCGCCGCGCAGGTGCCGCATCGGCCACCTCCGTGAGGCGCCGGTACTCGGCCAGCGCCTCCTTGCGCTGCTCGGGCGTCATCCGGTCGAACATCAGCACGCCGTCCAGGTGGTCGAGCTCGTGCTGGAACAGGCGCCCCTCCAGCTCGCTCGCCTCGATCTCGACCGTGTTGCCGTCGAGGTCCAGGCCGCGCATCAGCACCTCGTTCGGGCGGAGCATCTCCACGTACAGACCGGGGATGCTGAGGCACCCCTCGTCGTACACCCACTCGCCGCGGCTCTCGACGATCTCCGGGTTGATCACGACCATCGGCCGGTCGTCCATGTCCCAGACGAAGATCTGCTTCTGCACGCCGATCTGCGGCGCCGCGAGCCCGATCCCCGAGTCGCTGGCGTAGAGCGTGTCGAACATGTCGTCCACCAGCCGGGCGACCTTGCCGTCGATCTCCCCGACCGCCGCGGCCTTCGTCTTCAGCACCGGGTCGCCGAAGGTGCGGATGGTGTACGCCATGCGTGCCAGGCTACCGACGGTGACCCAGTACTTCGACGAGCAGCCGGAGGTCGCGAGCCGGCCCCTCGAGGTCGTCTGGTCCCTGCCGGACGGGCGCCTGACGCTCACCACCGACCGAGGCGTGTTCGGGCACGGCTCCGTCGACAGCGGGACCAAGCTGCTGCTCCTGAAGGCCCCCGCTCCCCCGGCCGCGGGCGAGCTGCTCGACCTCGGGTGCGGGACGGGTGCGATCGCGCTGGCGATGGCGCGGCGGGCGCCCGGTGCGCGGGTGTGGGCGATCGACGTCAACGGGCGCGCCCGTGACCTCTGCGCCGCGAACGCGGCGAGCAACGGCATCACCAACGTCGAGGTGCGCCATCCCGACGACGTGCCCGAGGACGTGCGGTTCGCCGCGATCTGGAGCAACCCGCCGATCCGCATCGGCAAGCCCGCGCTGCACGAGCTGCTCCGGCGGTGGCTGGCCCGGCTCGAACCGGCCGGCGCCGCGCACGTGGTCGTGCAGCGCAACCTCGGTGCCGACTCGCTCCAACGCTGGCTCGGCGAGCAGGGGTTCCCGACCGAGCGGCTCGCGCTCGGGGCCGGCTTCCGCGTGCTGCGCATCGGTGCCGCCGGGACCTCGTCACCCCCGGGCGGGGTCCACCTCGACGCGCACCCGTGAGCCGCGCGGGCGGGGCGTGCGGGCGAGCGCCGAGCCGAGCTCCTCCCACGTCGGCGCACGGACGAGCCACGCGTCGCCCGCCGGGGCGGCCTCGAGGCCCGTCGACGCGACGAACGCATCGGCGCCCTCGCCGCCGACGCGTGCGAGCGCGGCGAACGGCGGCAGCCCGAGGGCCCGCCGTCCGGCCGCCTCGGCGCGCGCGAGCCGCCCGGGGTCGGCGAGGAGGGCCGCCTGCACCACCTCGTGGCGCGGCGCCGTCGTCTGCACGACGATCCGGCCGCCGCCCCGGCGTGGCCCGACCAGGCGCGCGGCCCGGACGAGCAGCGCCATCGCCTGCTCCGCGGCGCGGTAGCGCGGCGCGAACAGCTCGGTGTCGAGGTCGAGGAACACGACGACGTCCGTGGCGGCCACGCGGTGCAGCACCGCCTCGGTGCCGACGTGGACGTCGGCGCTCGCCACGTCCCCCGGGTCGCTGTCGGCGGTGATGGCCGCCACCGGACGGCCGGCGGCCGCCTCGAGCTCCTCGCGCAGGCGGGCGACGCCCGGCCGGACGTTCGCGAGCGCGCTCGACCCGCACGCCTGGCACACGGGGGGCCGCTCGGTGCCGCAGCGCCGGCAGCGGAGGTGCTCGGCGTCCGGTTGATCGACCGCGGCGTCGCAGCGCTCGCAGCGCAGGAGCGACCTGCACACCCGGCACGCGAGGAGCCGCGCTCGCCCCGGCGTGTTGTGCACGCACACCACCCGCCGGTCGTGGTCGCGGAGCGCCGCCACCAGCCGGCTCGAGACCAGCGAGCGGCGCCAGGGCTCCTCGTCGCCGCGGTCGACGACCTCGACGACCGGCCAGCCCTCGCGCTCGTCACCGGGCGTCGGCCGCATCCAGCGCGTGCCCGTCCACGCCAGCGCCGTGACGGTCGGGCAGGGCGACACCAGCAGGCACGGCGCGCCGGCGCGACGAGCCCGCTCGATCGCGACCTCCCGGGCGTGCCACGTCGGTGCCCGCTCCTCCTGGAGCGCCTCGTCGTGCTCGTCGAGCACGACCACGGCGGCGATCGCCGGCATCGGCGCCCAGACCGCCCGGCGGCCGCCGATCACGGCCGCGGCGCCTCCCGCCGCGGCGGCCCACGCCTCGGGCAGCACGGCGGCGCCGACGCCGAGCTCGGCGAGGCGCTGCGCCAGCGGGCCGTGCGCCGCCAGCGACGGCTGGACGACGAGCACCGGTCCGAGCTCCGCGGCGGCGAGCACGATCGGGAACGGGTCGTCGGAGGGCGTGGTGCGGATCACGCCGCCGCCGTCGGCGAGCAGCCGTCGCGCAGCGTGGCTCGCGCCGGCGAGCTCCCCCGGCGACGGCTCCGCCCGTGGCCGCACCGCGCGCACCATCGTCGGCGGGCTGGCGGTGACGAGGAACGGCCGCAGCCGCCCGGCGCCGAAGCGCTGCGCGGCCCAGCGCGCGAGGTCGACGAGGTCCGCCGGCGGACCGTGCCCGGACCAGCGCGCGAGGGGCACGAGCCGCGCGAGCGGCACCGTCGCGTCGGGATCCGTGCCCGCTGCGTCGACCACGTCCCCGCCGCCCGGCCGGGCACCGGCCTCGAGCGTCGACGCCTCCCGCAACGCGACGACCCACCCACCGACCCGCCGTCCGGCGAGCGGGACGCGGACCATGGATCCGATCGCCACGTCGGGGACCATCGCCGCGGGGACGAGGTAGTCGAAGGCCTTGTCGAGGCCGCTGACGTCGGGGAGGACCGTGGCGACGACGGCCAGGCCGGAGCCGGCGACCGCCGTGACGACGCCCGGCCCGCCGCTCAGGCGAGACCGACGGCGGCGGTGAAGTCGTCCAGGCGGCTGACCTGCTCCCAGGTGAACTCGGGGAGGTCGCGGCCGAAGTGGCCGTACGCCGCGGTGCGGCGGTAGATCGGCCGCTTCAGGTCGAGGTCGCGGACGATGGCGGCCGGGCGCAGGTCGAACACCTCGCGCACGGCGCCGACCAGGCGGTCCGGATCGACCGTGCTCGTGCCGAACGTCTCGACGAGGATGCTCACCGGCTGCGCCATGCCGATCGCGTACGCGACCTGGATCTCGCAGCGCGCTGCGGCGCCGGACGCCACGACGTGCTTGGCCACCCATCGCGCCGCGTACGCCGCGGACCGGTCGACCTTGCTCGGGTCCTTGCCGCTGAAGGCACCGCCGCCGTGGCGCCCCATGCCGCCGTACGTGTCGACGATGATCTTGCGGCCGGTGAGACCGGTGTCGCCGTGCGGACCGCCGACGACGAACTTGCCGGTCGGGTTGACGAACACCTCGTAGTCGTCGTCCGCGAACGCGGCGGGCACGGCCGGGCGGATCACCTGCTCGATCAGGTCGGGCCGGATCACGGTGTCGCGGTCCACGCCGTCCTGGTGCTGGCTGCTCACGAGGACCCGTGCGAGGCGGACGGGCCGGCCCTGCTCGTACTCGACGGTCACCTGCGTCTTGCCGTCCGGGCGCAGGTACGGCACGGCCCCGGCGCGGCGCACCTCGCTCAGGCGGGCCGCCATGCGGTGCGCGAGCCAGATCGGCAGCGGCATCAGGTCGGGCGTCTCGTCGCACGCGTACCCGAACATCATCCCCTGGTCGCCGGCCCCCTGGCTGTTGATGGTGTCCTCGCCGGCGCGACCGCCGCGCAGCTCCTCGCTCGAGTCGACGCCCTGCGCGATGTCGGGGCTCTGCTCGTCGATGCTCACGATGACGCCGCACGTGTTGCCGTCGAAGCCGTAGAGCGCGTTGTCGTAGCCGATCTCGTTGATCACCGTGCGCGCCAGCTTCGGGATGTCGACGTAGGCGCTCGTCGTGATCTCACCGGCGACGACGCACAACCCCGTGGTCAGCAGCGTCTCGCAGGCCACGCGACCCTCCGGGTCCTCCGCGAGGATCGCGTCGAGGACGGCGTCGCTCACCTGGTCGGCCATCTTGTCGGGATGGCCCTCGGTGACGCTCTCTGAGGTGAAGGTGAACGTGCTCACGCGCGTGAGGCTCCTCGTACTGGTCGGGATCGGTCGGTTCAGGTGGGCGGCGACGCCGGTGCCGGCCCCCGACGGATCGAGCACACGTTATCCAGCACCGCGCGCGCGACCGCGCGCTTGTCGCTCAACGGGATCGACACGTGCCCGCCGCCGGCACGCAGGATGGTGACCGCGTTCGTGTCGTGCTGGAACCCCACGCCCGGCGCGGCGACGTCGTTCGCGACGATCAGGTCGAGGCGCTTGCGGCGCAGCTTCGCCTCCGCGTTCGCGATCAGGTCGTCGGTCTCGGCGGCGAAGCCGACGAGCACCTGGCCCGGCGGCTTGCGCTCGCCGAGGCCGGCGAGGATGTCGGGGGTGGGCTCGAGCACGATGTCCGGCACCCCGCCGTCCTTCTTGAGCTTGCCCGTCGCGGCGGCGACCGGCCGGAAGTCGGCCACGGCCGCGGTCATGACCACGACGTCCGCCGCGGGCGCGAGCTCGTCGAGGACCGCCTGCATCTGCGCCGCCGTCTCGACGGGGCGGACCGCCGCGCCCGGCGGCGGCGGCAGCTCCACCGTGGTGACCAGCGTCACCCGCGCCCCACGCGCGGCCGCCTCGGCGGCGACGGCGTAGCCCTGCTTGCCGCTGCTTCGGTTGGCGATGACCCGCACCGCGTCGATCGGCTCGCGCGTGCCGCCGGCGCTGACCACCACGTGCAGGCCGGCCATGTCGCCCGGCCCGAGCACCAGCTCGACCGCGGCGACGATGCGCTCCGGCGGCGCGAGGCGCCCGCGGCCGAGGTCGCCGCCGGCCAGGCGGCCCTCGTCGGGCTCCACCACGTGCACGCCGCGACGTCGCAGCGTCGCCAGGTTCTCCTGCACGGCGGGGTGCTCCCACATCTCGGTGTGCATCGCGGGGCAGACCACGACGGGGGCGCGGGTCGCGAGCAGGGTGCCGGTGAGCAGGTCCGTCGACAGCCCCGCCGCGTACGCGCCGAGCAGGCGCGCCGTGGCCGGCACGACGAGCACCAGGTCGGCGCCCTGGCCGAGCCGCGTGTGCGGGATCGGGTCCGCGTCGTCCCACAGGCTCGTGCGAACGGGCTCGCTGCACAGCGCCGACAGCGTGGTGCGGCCGAGGAAGCGCTCGGCACCCGCGGTCATCACCGGGGTGACGTGCGCGCCGGCGTCGACGAGCCGCCGGCACACCTCGACCGCCTTGTAGGCCGCGATCCCGCCGGTGACCCCGACGACGATCCGACGGCCCGCGAGCACCACGAGCTCCGACCGGCGCGGTCGGCTCAGGAGGTGGCGTCGCCGGCGTCGGCGTCGGAGGCGCTCTCGGCGCCCTCGACGTCGGTCGCGTCCGGATCGACCTCGTCCTCGAGCTCGGTCCGGATGATCTTGTCCGCGGCGATCTCCTCGAAGCTGATGCTGAGCGGCTTGCGGGCCGAGGTCGGCACCTGCGGCGGGACCATGTGGCCGAGGCCGTCGCCGAGCTGGCTGAAGTACGAGTTGATCTGCCGCGCGCGGCGGGCGGCGAGCGTCACCAGGCTGAACTTCGAGTCCACGCGATCGAGCAGCTCCTCGATCGGGGGGTTCATCATGGTGTCGTGCGTGCGCTGCATCACGTTCCTCCTGAGGCAGCGTCTGATGCTACCGGCTGCGGGTCCGCTCCCGCGGATCCCTCCTGACGGGACGAGGCGCCGGCCCGCGCGGCGCGGTGCAGGGCGATGATCCCGAGCATCTCCTCCACCGTGCGGTCGAGGTCGTCGTTGACGACGAGGTGGTCGGCCATCGACCGCCCGATGGGCTCCTCGTCCTCGGCCTTGCGCACCCGGAGCTCGACCTGGTGCTCCGGGTCGCCGCGTCCGCGCAGCCTGCGCTCCTGCTCGGCGCGAGAGGGCGGCAGCACGAAGATCAGCACCGCGTCCGGATGCTGGTCCTTGACCTGCCGTGCGCCGTGGACCTCGATCTCGAGCACCGTGTCCTGCCCCTCGACGGGGTCGGGCGTCGGGGTGCCGTAGAGGTTGCCGAGGAACTCGGTCCACTCGAGGAAGCCGCCGCGCGCGATGCGCTGCTCGAAGGCCTCCCGGGTCGTGAAGACGTAGGCGCCGTCGGGTTCGCCGGGCCGTTGCTGGCGGGTGGTCCACGACCGGCTGAGCCACAGGCCGGGGTCGCGCTCGACCAGGGTCCGCACGATCGTGCCCTTGCCGACACCGCCCGGACCCGACACGATCAGGATCAGCGGCCGCTCCCCCGTCATGGCCTCACTTGCCGAGTTGCTCGAGCAGGGAGGCCTTCTGCTGCTGGCCGAGGCCCTGCACGCGGCGGTTGTCGGCGATGCCGATGTCGTCCATGATCTTGCGCGCCTTGACCTTGCCGACGCCCGGGAGGGACTCGAGCAGCGACACGACCTTGAGCTTGCCGACCGTGGAGTCGTCCGACTCGAGGGCCTCGGCGAGCGAGAGCGAGCCGAGCTTGAGGCGGTTCTTCAGCTCGGCGCGCGCGGTGCGGGCCTCGGCGGCCTTCGCCAGCGCGGCGGCCCGCTGTTCGGGGGAGAGACTCGGGGGTGTTGCCATGCGGCCACCCTAGCGGCGGTGGGTGAGCCCGAGCCGCCACCCGGCAGGGCCGCTCACCAGGCGCGACGCCGTTGGGAGCGTCCGTCCGCTCACGGCAGGTGCGCCCGGTCCACCAGGTCGGCGAGCGCCGTCTCACCACGCTGCGCGGCCCACGCGACGAGCTCCGCGAGCACGCGCGGCCCGGCAGCGGGGTCGGCGAACGTGGCGGTCCCGACCTGCACCGCGCTGGCGCCCGCCACCATCAGCTCCGCCGCGTCCCACCCGGAGGCGACCCCGCCGACGCCGACGATCGGCAGCCGGGGGTGCGCGGCCCGCACGTCGTGCACGACCCGCACCGCCACGGGGTGGATGCCCCGGCCGGACAACCCGCCGCCGCCTGCGCCGAGCGCCGGTCGCAGCGTCTCGGGGTCGATGACCATCCCGAGGAGCGTGTTGACGAGCGTGACCGCCTCGGCGCCGGCCTCAGCGACCGCCCCCGCCACCTCCACGACGCGGTCGGTGTTCGGGCTGAGCTTGGCCCAGCGGGGCCGGCCGCAGGCGGCGCTCGCACGCAGCACCTCCGCCGACAGCTCCGGGTCGTGGGCGAAGATGCCCCGCCGTCCCTCGAGGTTCGGGCACGACAGGTTGACCTCGACGGCGACGACGCCCGGTGGCGCCGACGCGAGCAGCTCCGCGGCGCGCGCGTAGTCCTCCACCGTGCGCCCCCAGATGCTCGCGATCACGGTTCCGCCGCTCGCGAGCAGCGCCGGCAGCTCGTCGTCCCGCCAGCGCGCCACGCCCGGACCCTGCAGGCCGACGGCGTTGACCATGCCCACGCCGGCGGGGTGCAGGCGCGGCGGCGGGTTGCCGGCCCACTCGTAGGCGGCGAGGGACTTGACCACGATGCCCCCGAGCGCGGCCAGCTCGACGTACGGCGCGAGCTCCGCCCCGTGGCCGGCCGTGCCGGACGCCAGCAGCACGGGGTTGGCGAGCTCGACGGAGCCCACCCGCACCGGCGTCCGGACGGCTCCCCGACCCGGGCGCGTCACGCGGGCTCGGGTCGGCGCGCCCCGGCGGTGCCGGCGTGGTGCTCCTGCAGGGTGCGGACCTCGAGCGGTCGCCCGCGCTGCTCCGCCATCCCCTGCACCGCCGCCAGCGCGGCTGCGATCGTCGTCACGGAGCTGACGCGGTGCTCGGTCGCGGCCTTGCGGATCTGCTCGCCGTCGGTCCGGCCGCCCCGGCCCTGCGGCGTGTTGACGACGAAGCTGACCTTGCCGTCGGCGATGAGGTCGACCGCCGTCAGCTCCGCGCCCTCGCCCACCTTGCCGACGACGAGGTCGACGGGTCGGTCGAACCGCGCGAGGTAGGCGGCGGTGCCCGCCGTCGCCGCGGTCCCGAGGCCGAGCTCGCGCAGGCGGGACGCGACGACGAGCCCGGCCGGCTTGTCGCCGTCGGCGAGGGAGAGGAACACCGTCCCGTCGAGCGGCAGCACCGTGCCGGCCGCCAGCTCCGCCTTGTGGAAGGCCCGACCGAACGTGGTGTCGATGCCCATCACCTCGCCGGTCGAGCGCATCTCCGGTCCGAGCGCGGTGTCCACCTCCGGGAACCGGCTGAACGGCAGCACGGCCTCCTTCACCGAGACGTGCCCGTGGTCCGACGGCGGTCGCAGCAGGCCCTCGGCGCGCAGCTCGTCCAGCGTGGCGCCGAGCATCACCCGCGTCGCCACCTTCGCGAGCGGGACGCCCGTGGCCTTCGCCACGAACGGCACCGTCCGGCTCGCCCGCGGGTTGGCCTCGATCACGTGCACGGTGGTGCCGGCGACGGCGTACTGGACGTTGATCAGGCCCTGCACGTCGAGGGCGGAGGCGATGGAGCGGGTGTACGCCTCGATCACCTCGACCACCCAGGCCGGCAGCGTCTGGGGCGGGATCGCGCACGCGGAGTCGCCGCTGTGCACGCCGGCTTCCTCGACGTGCTCCATCACCCCGCCGATCAGGACCTCGCCGGTGCGGTCGCGGATCGCGTCGACGTCGACCTCGATCGCGTCCTCGAGGAACCGGTCGACGAGGACCGGCCGCTCGGCGGCGAGGCCGCCCTCGCGCCCGACGCTGCCGGCCCCGCCGAGCTCGGCCATGGCGCGCGCCAGGTGCTCGCGGTCGTGGACGATCTGCATGCCCCGGCCGCCGAGCACGTAGCTCGGGCGCACGAGGACCGGGAACCCGACCCGCTCGACGATCGCCAGCGCGTCGTCGAGGTCCGTCGCGGTGCCACCGGGCGGCTGCGGGATCCGCAGCTCCTCGCACAGGGCGCCCCACTTCTCGCGGTCCTCCGCGAGGTCGATCGAGCGCGGCGAGGTGCCGGCGACGAGGTGCTCGGGCAGCAGGCCCGCGAGCTTCAGCGGCGTCTGCCCCCCGAGGGAGACGATGACGCGCGGCGCCACCCCGCCGGCCGCGGCGGTCTCCGCGGCGATCACGTCGAGCACGTGCTCGTGGGTCAGCGGCTCGAAGTACAGGCGGTCGCTCGTGTCGTAGTCGGTGCTGACCGTCTCCGGGTTGCAGTTCAGCATCACCGTCTGGAACCCCGCGTCCCGGAGCGCGAACGAGGCGTGGACGCAGCAGTAGTCGAACTCGATGCCCTGGCCGATGCGGTTCGGGCCGCTGCCGAGGATGACCACCGTCGGCCCGCGCGACGGGCGGACCTCGTCCTCGTCCTCCCAGGCGGAGTAGTGGTAGGGGGTCTCCGCCGCGAACTCCGCCGCGCAGGTGTCGACGGTCTTGTACGTCGGCAGCACCCCGGCCGCCTCGCGCGCCGTGCGCACCACGGCCTCGGGCACCTGCCACAGGTGCGCCAGCTGGGCGTCCGCGAAGCCGAGCTGCTTGGCCCGCCGCCACTCCCGCGCCGACAGCTCCTGCGGCGTCCGCCCCGCGAGCGCGTGGCGCTCGTCGACGATCAGGCCCATCTGGTCGATGAACCAGGGGTCGACGCGGCACGCGCCGTGGATGCGCTCCGGGTCGACGCCGCGACGGAGCAGCTCGCCGAGCTGGAAGATGCGCTCGGGGGTGGGCACGGCGATGCGCGCGAGCAGCTCGTCGTCGTCGACGCCGTCCAGCTGCGCCTCCGCCGGATCGCACCCGAGCCCCTGGCGGCCCTGCTCGAGCGAGCGCAGGCCCTTCTGGAGGCTCTCGGGGAAGGTCCGCCCGATCGACATCGCCTCGCCCACGGACTGCATCTGCGTGCCCAGCACACCCGACGTGCCCGGCAGCTTCTCGAACGCCCACCGCGGGATCTTCGTCACGACGTAGTCGATGCTCGGCTCGAAGCTCGCCGGCGTCATCCGGGTGATGTCGTTCGGGATCTCGTCGAGCGTGTAGCCGACGGCGAGCTTCGCCGCGATCTTCGCGATCGGGAAGCCGGTCGCCTTGGAGGCCAGCGCGGACGACCGCGAGACGCGCGGGTTCATCTCGATCACGACCTGGCGACCCGTCGCGGGGTCGACGGCGAACTGGACGTTGCTGCCACCGGTCTCGACGCCGACGCGCCGGATGCAGGCGAAGGCGGCGTCGCGCATCTGCTGGTACTCGACGTCGGTGAGGGTCTGCGCGGGTGCCACGGTGATGGAGTCGCCGGTGTGGACGCCCATCGGGTCGACGTTCTCGATCGAGCAGATGATCACGCAGTTGTCCGCCCGGTCGCGCATGACCTCGAGCTCGAACTCCTTCCAGCCGGCGATGCTCTCCTCGACGAGGATCTCGCCGATCGGGCTCGCGGCCAGGCCGTTGGCGGCGAGCCGGCGGAACTGCTCCGGCGTGGACGCGATCCCCGTGCCACGGCCGCCGAGGATGTAGGCGGGGCGGATGATCACGGGCAGCCCGATGCGCGCTGCTGCGTCGACGGCCTCGTCGAGGCTGTGCGCCGTGGCGCTGCGCGGGACCTCGAGGCCGATCTCGACCATGGCCCGCTTGAACAGCTCGCGGTCCTCGGCGGTCGCGATCGCCTCCGCGTTCGCGCCGATCATCTCGGGGGTCCCGGGGACGCCGATGATCCCTCGCTCGTGGAGGGCCATCGCGGTGTTCAGCCCGGTCTGGCCGCCGAGGGTGGGGAGCACCGCGTCGGGCCGCTCGCGCTCGATGATCTTCGCCACGACCTCCCACGTGATCGGCTCGACGTACGTGGCGTGCGCGAAGTCGGGGTCGGTCATGATGGTCGCGGGGTTCGAGTTGGCGAGGATGACGCGGTACCCCTCGTCCTTCAGGACGCGGCAGGCCTGGGTCCCGGAGTAGTCGAACTCACACGCCTGCCCGATCACGATGGGGCCGGAACCGATGATCAGGATCGACGCGAGGTCGTCGCGGCGGGGCACGTCAGCCGACCCCGAGCTCGGGCGAGAGGAGCTGGCTCGGTGGCGGCGGCGGGCCGTGGCGCGAGGTCCGGGCAGCGGACGTCGCCAGCTCGAGGTCGGGCTCGCGCATGAGCCGGTCGAACACGTCGAACAGGTAGCCGGCGTCGTGGGGACCCGGTCCCGCCTCGGGGTGGTACTGCACGCTGAACGCCGGGGCGCCGCGCACCTGGATGCCCTCCACCGTGAGGTCGTTGAGGTTGCGATGGGTGACGACGGCGCGGTCCGCGATCGAGTCGAGGTCGACGCAGAAGTTGTGGTTCTGGCTGGTGATCTCGACCGCGCCCGACACCTCGTGGCGCACCGGGTGGTTGCCGCCGTGGTGGCCGAACGGCAGCTTGTAGGTCGACCCGCCGATCGCGCGGCACAGGAGCTGGTGGCCGAGGCAGATGCCGAACACGGGCACCTCGCCCAGCAGCTCGCGGATCGCGTCGACGGCGTACGGCACCTCCGACGGGTCGCCCGGGCCGTTCGACAGGAACACCCCGTCCGGCCGCCGTGCGAGCACGTCCGCGGCGGGCGTGGAGGCGGGCACCACCTCGACGCGCCGGCCGAGGCCGAGGAGCCCGCGCAGGATCGACTGCTTGAGCCCGAAGTCGTACGCCACCACCAGGCCGTCGCCGTCGCCGACGCCGTACGCGGCCGGCGTGGTCACCTGCGCGACGAGGTCGATGCCGTCCGTGCCCCGCTCGGCCGCCGCGGCCGCCCGCAGCGTCGCCTCGTCGACGCCGCCGTCGCCGACGGGACCGAACGCGCCCGGCATCGCGCCGGCGTCGCGCAGCACGCGCGTGAGGCGCCGGGTGTCGACGCCGGCGATGCCGCTGATGCCGTACCGGACGAGCATCGCGTCGAGCGACGCCTCGGCGCGGTGGTTGCTGTGGCGGCGGGCGAGGTCGCGCACGACGATGCCGCGGCAGAACGGTCGTCGCGACTCGAAGTCGGCCGCGTTGACGCCCTGGTTGCCGATGTGGGACGCCGTGAACGTGACGATCTGCCCCGCGTAAGAGGGGTCGGTGACCACCTCCTGGTAGCCGGACAGGACCGTGTTGAACACGACCTCGCCCGAGCACCAGCTCCCAGGGCCGGGGTGGGCGCCGATCGCCTCGCCCTCGAAGGTGCTGCCGTCGGCGAGGACCAGCGCCGCCGGGCGGAGGTCGCCGGTCACGTCGGCCTCAGCGGTGAGGTGGGAGCGGACTGCATGAACATGCACTCTACTGCATGACGTTGCAGTCGCGGCACCCGGCGGCGGCGCCCGGCGAAAGGGGTGGGGGTCACGTCGGCTCCTGCCGTCCGGGCCTCACGGGACCCGCTTCACGGCGTCGACACGCTACCCGAGGCCCGGCGGTAGAGCCGCCACCACTCGTTCGCGCGGACGAGCTCGAACTCCCCGGCCACCGCGTCCCAGCGCGCCGCGCCGGGCGGATCGAGCGTCATCGGCAGGACCACCCACTCGACCCGATCGGCCGCCGGCAGCCGCCGGCCCGCGAGCGAGTCGTCCGGTCCGTACAGCTCCGCGGCGAAGGGGTTGGGGAACATGTACACCTCCTCCCGGCGGGCGATGTGGGCGACGATCGAGTACTGCGCGGAGACCACGGCGTCGCCGGGGAGGTCGCGGATGATGTCGCGCGCGGCGGCCGCGACGGGGTGGTCCGGCGCCCACGAGGCCGGCTGGGCACGGCTGAACGGCAGGCTCCCCCACGCCCAACCGCCCCACAGCGAGCTCGCCAGGACCACGGCGACGACCGCCGGCCGCCACCGCTCGCGCAGCGTGGAGATCGCCCACACCGTGCCCATCGCGAGCGCGGGCACGGCGACGAGGGCGTAGTGGTACTCGACCTGGTACTGGTACCAGAAGGTGCTCAGCGTGTTCGTCGCCAGCACCAGCGCGCTGATCAGGGCGACGCTCGGCGCCGCGAGGAAGACCCACGCGTACGGCACCGCCATCTGCCACACGTACCAGGGGCGACCGTCCGACGCGTAGTGCCGCACGACGTCCTGCGGCCGGGTGACGGCGCGGCGGAGGAACCCGCCGGGGCCGCCGAACGGGATCCGCCAGGCGTTGCGGGTGGGCACGCCGATGAGGCTGCGCATCACGACGAGCATCGCGACCGCCATGAACGCGAGCGCCGCAGCGACGCTCACGAGGCCGATCCTGCGGTCGCGCTTGACCGCGACCCACGCGCCGAGGGGCACGAGCACCAGCGACGCGTCCTCCTTGACCAGCAGCGAGAGCACCACGAACAGCGCGTACAGCCGCCAGCGGCGCTCGACCGCGGCGTAGATCGCCATCCCCACGAACACGGCGAGGAACGAGTCGGGGTGGAAGTTCTCGCGGTTGGTCCACCCGACGGCCGGGTGGAGCAGGTACGACGCCGCGGCGACGAGGGCCATCCACTCGTGCCCGAGCAGCCGCTGGGCGAGCAGGAAGACCGGCACGGCGCCGAGGCCGATCGCGAGCGACTGCGCGAACAGCAGCGTCCCCGCGCTCGGCGCCACCCAGTACACCGGCACGAGCAGCACGAGCACGAACGACGTGTGGTCGCCGAACAGGTTGCGGCCCATCAGCGTCACGAACGGGCTGCGGAACCGCGACAGCAGCCACACGCCCTGGTCGTACAGCCCGAAGTCGTACGCGGACGTGCCGAGCCCGTGGTGGACGTCGAGCGTGGTGCGGGTGAAGAACGACGTGTACCCGGCGACGAGCGCCACCAGCGCCCACTGCCACACCGTCACCCGCGCGAGCGCGTCGAGGGCGCCGGCCAGCCGCCACGGGCCGGTCCGGCCGTGGCGGTCGGGACGCCCGACGGCCTCAGTCGGTGGGCTCGAGGTCGTCTCCACGTGCGTCCTCCGTCGGGGCCGCTCCGGTCGCGCCGCGCAGGTCCGGCACCAGCGCCGAGAGCACCCCGTTCACGAACCGGCCGGAGTCGTCGGTGCTGAACCGCTTGGCCAGCTCGATCGCCTCGTCGAGCACGACCGGCACGGGCACGTCCGGGCGGGCGAGCAGCTCGAACGACGCGATCCGCATCACGGTCAGGTCGATCAGCGGCATCCGGCCGAGGGTCCAGCCGCGCGCCCGTCCGCCGATCGCGGCGTCGAGCCGCTCGCGGTGCTCCTCGACGCCGCGCACCAGCGTCGACGTCAGCGCGTCGGGAGCGACCACCTGCGCCGCGAGCACCTCGCCGGGCGCGATCCCCTTGGTCTCGGCCTCGTAGAGCAGGATCAGCGCGCGCTCGCGCGCGTCGGTGCGCTCGTCACCCAGCAGCTCCCGGTGCCGCCGGGGGCCCTGGCCCCCCGTCGGCCCGGGCCGGCGAGCCACGGTCAGACCCGCGTGATGTAGTCGCCGGTGCGGGTGTCGACCTTGACGCGGTCCCCAACGTTCACGAACAGCGGCACCTGCACGACCTTGCCCGTCTCGAGCGTCGCCGGCTTGCGCGCACCGCTGACGCGGTCACCCTGCAGGCCCGGCTCCGTGTCGGCGATCGTCAGCTCCACCGACGCGGGGATCTCCACGCTGACGATGTCGCCGTTGTGGAACGCGATGATCGCGACCGCCTGCTCGACGAGGTAGTCCGCCGCGTCCCCGAGCGCCACCGGAGCGACGTTCATCTGGTCGTAGCTCTCGGTGTCCATGAACACGTACTCGTCGCCGTCCCGGTACAGGAACTGCATGTCCTTCTTGTCGAGCATCGCCTGCTCGACGCGGATGCCGGCGTTGAACGTGCGGTCGAGGACGTTGCCGGTGCGCAGGTTGCGCAGCTTCGTCCGCACGAACGCACCGCCCTTGCCGGGCTTCACGTGCTGGAACTCCACCACCTGGAACAGCCCGTTGTCGAGCTCGAGCGTGATCCCGTTCTTCAGGTCGTTCGTGGTGATGGCAGGCATGGCGAGTCCTTCGGCGAGCGGGTGAGCGTGCGGCCTCCGGTGCTGGTCACCTCGACCAGGTCTTCGACCCTGATGCCGCCGAAGTCACCACGATAGACGCCGGGCTCGACCGTCACCACGTCCCCCACCTGCAATTCGCCCACCCCGGCGCTCGACACGAAGGGGTCCTCGTGGATCAGGAGGCCCACGCCGTGGCCGGTCCCGTGGGTGAACCAGGGCCCGAAGCCCGCGGCCGCGATCGAGTCCCGGCACACCGCGTCGAGCTCCGCCGTCGGGAGCCCCGGGCGGACGGCCGCGACGCCCGCCCGCTGGGCGGCCAGCACCACCTCGTAGACCTCGAGCTGGAGCCGGCTCGGCTCCCCGACCACGAACGAGCGCGTCATGTCGCTGTGGTACCCGTCCACCAGGGCGCCGACGTCGATGACGACGGTGTCGCCGGCCTCGATCGCGGTGCGGGTGGGGCGGTGGTGAGGCAGGGGCGCGTTCGTCCGCCCGGTGGCCACGATCGTCTCGTAGCTCGGTCCGTCCGCGCCGAGCTCGCGCATGACCGCCTCGAGCTCGTTGCGCACGTCCACCTCGCTCCTGCCGGGCACGAGGCCGGGCGCCACCTCCGCGAGCGCGCGGTCGGCGATCGAGCACGCCCGCTCGATCACCGCGACCTCGGCGGGATCCTTGCGCCGGCGTCCCGCCTCGACCAGCCCGACGGTCGGGACGAGCTCCGCCTCGAGCGCGCCGCGGAGCTGCTCGACGCGCTGGTGGGAGGTGTGCGCGGACTCGAAGCCGACGCGAGCCCCCGCCGGGACGGCGTCGCGCACGAGCGCGAGCAGGTCCGCCGACGTGCGACCGACGCCCACGCGTGCGGCGCACCCCGCCGCCGCCAGCTGGCGGTCGGCCTGGTCGGCGTAGCGCCCGTCGGTCACCAGGACGACCTCGTCGGGCAGCACGACCGCCATCCCGTTCGACCCCGTGAAGCCGGTCAGCCACCGGATGTTCGTGAGGTCGACGAGGACGAGCACCTCCAGGCCGTGCTCGGCCAGGCGGGCGCGCAGCGGCGCCGCACGGTGCGCGACCTGGATCGGCGGCGCGGCGGCGAGCGGGGCCACCTCCGGCGTCTCGCCCGTGGCCGCGCTCACGAGCCGAGCCGCCGCGCCGCCGCCGCGACCGCCAGCTCGTAGCCGTGGCCGCCGAAGCCGGCGATCGACCCGGTCGCGACGGGCGCGACCACGCTCGTGTGCCGCCAGGGCTCACGGGCGTTGGGGTTCGAGAGGTGGAGCTCGACGACCGGCCCGTCGAACGCGGCCAGCGCGTCGTGGAGGCTCCACGCGTAGTGCGTGAACGCGCCCGGGTTGATCACGATCGCTGCGCACCGCCCACGCGCGGCGTGGATCGCGTCCACGAGCGCGCCCTCGTGGTTCGTCTGGAACGCCTCCAGCTCGTGGCCGGCCGCCTCGGCCGCCGACCGTGCGGTCGCGACGTGGTCGTCCAACGTCGCCGTCCCGTACACCTCCGGCTCCCGTTCGCCGAGCAGGTTCAGGTTGGGACCGTGCAGGAGCAGGATCGTCGCCACGGGTCCATCGTGGCACGGCCCCGCCCCCGGCGCCGTCAGCGCCGGATCGCCTCGTACCGCTCGCGCCCGATCCGGTACAGCACGTGGCGCCGGCCGGCCCAGTCCGGCAGCAACGGGTGGTCGAAGTCCTCGGACGGGTCGTGCGACATCCCGATCTTCTCCATCACGCGCCGGGAGCTGCGGTTGGAGGTGGTGGTGAAGCTGACGACCTCGTCACGGGGCAGGTCCACGTCGCGGAACGCGACGTCCAGCGCGGCTCGAGCGGCTTCCGGCGCGTACCCCCGCCCCCACGCGTGGCGGGCGAGGCGCCACCCGACCTCGACGCACGGCGTGAACGGGGCGTCCCAGGTGGGCGACGTGAGCCCGACGAAGCCGATGAACCCCCCGCCGTCCCGGACCTCGACGGCCCAGAGGCCGTAGCCGCGGTCGCGCCACCCGATCGCCATGCGGTCGACCATCTCGTCGCTCTGCGCCGCCGTCAGCGTCGAGGGGAAGTGCTCCATCACGACCGGGTCCGCGTTCAAGGCCGCGTACGGCGCGCGGTCCTCGTCGCGCCAGCCGCGCAGGACGAGCCGCTCGGTCGTCAGCCGTGGGGTCGGGATCGACCCCAGGTCGATCACGGCGCCACCTCCATCGCCGCGAGCGCCACGCGCGCCGCGGCCGGATCCACGCCGGGCACCACCTCCGGACCGCTCGGCCCGTCGAGCACGAAGGTGAGCCCGTCCACCGCCTTCTTGTCCCGGCCCATGGCCGCGACCAGTCGATCCGCGTCCAGCCCGGGCGGCAGCGCGGCGGACAGCTCGTACGCACCGGCGACCACCCGTCGGTGATCCGCGACGCGATCGTCGCCGATCCGGCCGAGCACGCGGGCGAGCTCGGCGGCGTACACGAGGCCGAGGGCGACGGCCTCCCCGTGCGCGATCGAGAAGCCCGTCTCGATCTCGAGCGCGTGGGCGAGGGTGTGGCCGTAGTTGAGCAGCGCCCGCCGCCCGCCCTCGCGCTCGTCGGCGGCGACGACGTCGGCCTTGATCTGCACGCAGCGGGCGATCCGGTCGGCCTCGTCCAGCGCGAGGAGGTCGTCGCCGGTGAGGAAGTGGTACTTCGCCATCTCGCCGCGCCCGCACCGCAGCTCGCGCGGTGGCAGCGTGGCGAGCGCGTCGAGCTCGCAGATCACCCCGCTCGGCTGCCAGAAGGAGCCGACGAGGTTCTTCCCCTCGGGCACGTTGACGCCCGTCTTGCCGCCGATCGCGGCGTCGACCATCGCGAGCAGCGTCGTCGCCACGTGCACCACGGCCACGCCGCGGTGCCACACGGAGGCGGCGAAGCCCGCGACGTCGGTCACCATGCCGCCGCCGACGCCGACGACGACGTCCCCGCGGGTGAGGCCCATGCGCGCGAAGTCGCGGCAGAGCGACTCGATCGTCGAGAGCTGCTTGTGCTCCTCGCCCGGACCGATCTCGAGCACCTCCACCGGCACGCCGGGATCGACGTCCACGGGGATGCCCGCCTGCGTGACGACGGCCGCCCGTCGGGCGCCCCGAGGCACGAGCGAGGCCAGCTCCGCGCTCGCGCCGTGGCCGACGAGCACGTCGTAGCCCCGCTCCCCCAACGGCACCCGCACGGTCCGCGCGGCGCTCATCGCAGCACCGCGTCGACGACCTCGGCCACGGAGCGCCCGTCGACCGTGACCACGGCGTCGGCGACCTCGCGGTAGAGCGGCTCCCGGACCTCGTTCATCGCGTGCAGGGCCGCGAGCGGATCGTCGTCCAGCAGCGGCCGGTGCGTCCCCGAGCGCACCCGCTCGGCGAGCAGCGCCGGATCGGCCCGGAGCCAGATCACCCGTGCCGGCGCGTCGCGCAGCGCCGCCCGGTTGTCCGCGCTCAGCACGACCCCGCCGGCGGCCGCGATGACGACCGGCGGTCGCCGTGCCAGCGCCTCGACGAGCGCGGCGCTCTCGAGGGCCCGGAACGCCGCCTCGCCGTCGGCGGCGAAGATCTCGCGGACGGTGCGCCCGGTGGCCGCCTCGATCACCTGATCGCTGTCGAGCAGCTCGCGCCCCAGTCGCTCCGCGAGCACCCGGCCCACGGTGGTCTTGCCCGTGCCCATCATGCCGACGAGCACGAGGTGCTCGCCGGCCGCGACGCCGCCCACGCGACCGCTCACCCCGCGAGCGACGCGGCGAACGCGGCGGCGTTGCGGGTGAACTCGGTGACGCTGTCGCCGCCGAACTTGCGCTGCGCCTCGGCGGCGAGCACGAGCGCCACCATCGTCTCGGCCACGACGCCCATCGCGGGGACGGCGGTGACGTCGGTGCGCTCCTTGAAGCTCACGGTCTCCTCCTTCGTCACCACGTCGACGGTCTTGAGCGTCGGCCGGTTCAGCGTCGCCAGGGGCTTCATCGCGGCCCGCACGACGAGCAGCTCCCCCGTGCTGATCCCGCCCTCGGTGCCGCCCGCCAGTGAGCTCTCGCGCCGGTAGGCACCGGCGCTCGCGTCCCACGTGATCGGGTCGTGGGCCTCGCTGCCGCGCCGCCCGGCGACCTCGAAGCCGTCGCCGATCTCGACGCCCTTCACCGCCTGGATGCTCATCACGGCCTGGGCGAGCAGGGCGTCCAGCTTTCGGTCCCAGTGGACGTGGCTGCCCAGGCCGACCGGCACCCCGTACGCGAGGACCTCGACGACGCCGCCGAGGGAGTCGCCGTCCTTCGCCGCGGCGCGCACCTCGTCGACCATCGCCTCGGCGGCCGCAGCGTCGAAGCAGCGGACGTCGGACGCGTCGACGGTCTCGAGGTCCGCAGGGCCGGGCCGCTGCGCCGCCTTCGATCGAGCGGCGCCCATCTGGACCACGTGCGACAGGACCGAGATCCCGAGGTGCCCGATGAGCTTCTTCGCGAGGGCCCCGGCCGCCACCCGGGCCGCGGTCTCGCGCGCGCTCGCCCGCTCGAGCACGTCCCGGGCGTCGGTGAAGCCGTACTTCTGCATGCCGGCGAGGTCCGCGTGGCCGGGTCGCACCTGCGTGAGCGGGTCCGCGGTCACGCCCGGCGCCGGTGACATCTCGTCGTGCCAGCGATCGCTGCGGAACCACTCGCTGTTGCGGATCTCGATCGCGACCGGCGAACCGAGGGTGCGGCCGTGGCGGACGCCCCCCACGAGCGTCAGCTCGTCCTGCTCGAAGCGCTGCCGCGGCCCGCGCCCGTAGCCGAGGCGCCGCCGAGCCATCTCCCGCTGGATCTCCTCGACCGTGATCTCGAGGCCCGCGGGGAGCCCCTCGACGATCACGACGAGCGCCTGCCCGTGCGACTCGCCGGCGGTGAGGTAGCGCAGCATCGCGACGAGGCTAGTGGCCGCCCGTCGCCGGACGGCGTCCGCTCAGCGGCCCCGGCGGCCCAGCTCGGCGCGCGCCGCGGCGAGCATCACGTCCACGTCCGGGAGCGCCCCCAGCCACAGCTCCTGCTGGAGCGCGGCCTGGTGGACGAGCATCCCGAGGCCGTCGACGCACCGCGCGCCCGCGGCCGCCGCGGCCTGCAGCAGGGGCGTGTCGAGCGGGTGGTACACGAGGTCCGCCACGACGTGCTCCGGCCGCAGCAGCGCCGCGTCGACCGCGACCGACGCGGCGTCCGGTCCCCCGGCCATCCCGACGGGGGTGGCGTTGACGACGATCCCGCACCCGGGAACGTCGGCGGCCGTGCCGATGCGAGCGCGCCCGCCGCCCAGCGCCGCCGCCGCCGCGGCGCGCTCGGCCGATCGTGCCGTGACCACGACCTCCGCCGCGCCGGCGCGGGCGAGGGCGTCGACGACCGCACGCGCCGCCGCGCCCGAGCCGACCACCGCGACCGCCTGCCCCGCGACCGCGACGCCGGCAGCGGCGAGCGACGCGACGAACCCGGCGCCGTCGGTGCTGTGGCCGCGGAGGCGGCCGTCGCCCATCGGGACGACGGTGTTCACGCTCCGCAGCGCCGACGCAGCCGGGTCGAGCTCGTCGACGGCGGCGGCCGCCTCCTCCTTGTGCGGCATGGTCACCGACAGCCCGCCGATCCCGAGCGCCCGCACGGCCGCGAGCGCATCCGCGGCCCGCCCCGGCGCCACGTCCCAGGCCACGTACACCCAGTCCGCGCCGGCGGCGGCGAACGCGGCGTTGTGGATCGCCGGCGAGAGGCTGTGGCGGACCGGGTGGCCGATGACCGCTGCCACCCGGGTGGACCCGGACGGTCCGGCGGCCGCCGCCATCAGTCGAGCAGCCCCGCCTCGCGCGCCCGGGCGACGTTCGCCTCGTGCTCCGCGAGCGTGACGGCGAACGCGTGGCGTCCGTCCTCGTCGGCGAGGACGTAGTACAGGTACTGGCACTCGTTCGCCGGGAGCGACGCGCACTGCGGCCCGCCCTCCGGCGGGTTGTTCGCCGGGTTGACCACCGCCGAGATCGACGCCCGCCCGGGGTTCGCGATGGGCGTCGGCGGCAGGTCGGGGTACAGGTAGGTGTTGTAGGGGGTGTCGATGCTGCGCAGCACGGAGAACGGCAGCGACGGGTCCTGGCCGTAGTACAGGGTCGCGTCGATCTGCAGCGGCATCCCGAGCGCCAGGCGGTTCAGGATGACCCGCGCGATCAACGGCCGGTCCTCGTCCACCTTGGCCTCGCGCTCGATCATCGACGCCACGATCAGCACCTCGTACGCGGTGAGCTCCCGGACGTAGCCGCCCTCGGTGATGCGCTCCTGGCGGGCGACGCGCTCCATCAGATCGGCCATCCGCTGCACGATCTGCACCGCGGACTCGCCGTTGGACACCTGGTAGGTGTCCGGGAACAGCAGGCCCTCGAGCGACAGCGTGCCGTCCGGGACCTCCGCGATCTCGGAGATGACGCTGCCGTCGGTCGCCGCGGCGACGAAGTCGCCGACGAGCACCCGCGGCATCACCTCGGCGAGCCGGTTCGCCATCTGCGTGATCGTGAAGCCCTCCGGGAACGTCACCGTGGTGAACGTCTCCTCCGGCGGCGTCGACAGCACGCGCATGATGTTGCCCATGTGGTCGCGCGGGCGGAGCTGGTAGAACCCGGGCGTCAGCTCGAGGCCGCCCTGGCGATCGACGTACCAGCGGAACACCCGGGCGCTCGTGATCAGGCCCTGCGCCTCGAGCCGCTGGCTCAGCGAGTCGACCGTCTCCTCCTCGCCGATCGTGAAGTTGATCGGCGTCCCGGGATCGCCCTCCGGGTTGATCTGGCGGATGTACCAGAAGCCCACGGCGCCGCCGACGAGCAGGGCGATCACCACGATCACGCCGATGGTCGCGACGACGACCTTGAACGGCCAGCGCGACCGGCGGACAGGCTCGACCATCGTCGGCTCGACGACGTCGATGTCGTCCCACGGGTCGTCCTGCCACTCCCGGGTGCCGTCGGCGCCGCCGTGACCGTCGCCGGCCGGGCGATGGTCCGGGTCGAGCGCCGTCACGTGCGACCCGTGCCGCGTGCGTGGTCGAGCCAGCCCTGCAGCATCACCGCCGCGGCGACCTGGTCCACGACCTTGCGCCGGGCGGGGGCCTTCAGGCCCCGCTCGCGCAGGATCGCATCGGCGGTCACGGTCGAGCGCCGCTCGTCATGGGTCGCGACGGGCACGCCGAGCACGCTAGCCAAGGCCTCCGCCTCGGCGAGGGCAGCGCGCGCGGCGGGACCCGAGGAGCCGTCCATGTTGAGCGGCAGGCCGACGACGACGACGTCGACCTCCTCCTCGGCGGCGAGCTCCGCGAGCCGCCGGTGGTCGCGCGGCCGGTCACCGCTGCGGTCCACGACCGTGAGCGGGGCGGCGATCGTGCCCGAGCGATCGCTGACGGCCACCCCGATCCGCTTCGAGCCGAGGTCGACGCCGAGGGCGATCACGGCGTCGTCACCGGGCCGGGCTCGTCACCCGCCGGCTCCCGCACCGGGTGCGGCGCCGGCGAGCGCGGCGGCGTCGCGGGCGATCCGCAGCGCGTCGTCGAGGCCGCCGGGGTCCTTGCCGCCCGCGGTCGCGACGTCGCCTTTGCCGCCGCCGCCGCCGCCCACCGCTCGTGCGGCCTCCTTGATCAGCTGGCCAGCGACCAGGCCCGTCTCGGGTCGCACCGCGGCGACGAGCGACACGCCACCACCGGGCGAGGTGCCGCCGAGCACGACGACGTCGACGCCCGGTTGGTCGCGGACCGCGACGGCGAGCTCGCGGAGGTCGCCCGGCGCGAGGTCGTCGACGCGGGCGACGACGCGGCCGCCGTCGGCGCCGGCGGCGAGCTCGCTCGCCCGGCCCGTCGCGAGCTTCGCCCGCAGCGCGCGGACCTCGTCCTGGAGCGCCTTGATCTCGTCGAGGCGGCGTTGCACGCCCCCGACGACGTCGTCGGCCGTGGTGCCGACCAGGCGGGCCGCGTCCGCGAGCAGCGCCTCGTCGCGCTGCAGCAGCTCGACCGAGTGCTGTCCCGTCACGGCCTCGATCCGGCGCAGGTTCGAGCCGATCGAGCTCTCGCCCACGATCTTGATCAGCCCGATGTCGCCGGTGGCGCGCACGTGGGTGCCGCCGCACAGCTCGATCGAGCTGCCGGCCTCGAGCACCCGGACGATGTCGCCGTACTTGTCGCCGAAGAACGCGATCGCGCCGAGCGCCATCGCCTCCTCCTTCGTGGTCTCGAAGATCCGTGCCGGCGAGTTCCGCAGCACGTCCGCGTTCGCCAGCTCCTCGATGCGGCGGATCTCGTCGTCGGTCAGCGCGGCGTAGTGGCTGAAGTCGAAGCGCAGCCGGTCGGGGCCGACCATCGAGCCGGCCTGCTTGACGTGCTCGCCGAGGACGGTCCGCAGCGCGTGGTGCAGGAGGTGCGTCGCGGTGTGGTTGCGGCGCGTGGCGTCGCGGGCCTCGACGTCGAAGCTCGCCGTGACCTCCGCGCCCGCGACGAGGCTGCCGGAGGTGATCCTGGCCACGTGGCGGCGCAGGCCCGGGAGGGCGAACGTCGTGTCGAGCACCTCGGCCTCGCCGCTGTCGGCGCGCAGGGTGCCGCGGTCGCCGACCTGGCCGCCGCTCTCGGCGTAGAACGGGGTCCGGTCGAGGAAGACCTCGACGAGGTCGCCCTCGCCCGGCAGCACCGCCAGCACGCGCGCCTCGGCGGTGGCGTCGACGTAGCCCACGAACTCGGTGGTGCCGAACTGCTCGACGATCTCGCGGTACGCCTCGAGGCGCTCGTCGTCGACGGCCGCGCCCTTGCGCGCGGACTTGGCCCGCTCACGCTGCGCCCGCATCTCCGCCTCGAACCCCGCGTCGTCGACGGCGATGCCCCGCTCGCCCGCGATCTCCTCCGTCAGTTCGACGGGGAAGCCGTACGTGTCGTGCAGCAGGAACGCCGTCGCGCCCGGCAGCCGCTCCGGCTGCGTGCGCAGCTCGCCGTCCAGGATCGTCAGCCCCGTCTTGAGCGTCTGGCGGAACCGCTCCTCCTCGCGCTCGATGACGCTGACGATGAAGTCGCGGTGCTTCGCGACGTCGGGGTACGCGTTGCCCATCACGTCGATCGCGATCTGGGCGAGCGAGGGCATCACGAGCCGCTCGGTGCCGAGCAGGTACGCGTGCCGCACCGCCCGGCGGATGATCCGGCGCAGCACGTACCCGCGACCCTCGTTGCTCGGGAACACGCCGTCGTTGACGAGCATGGCGCTGCTGCGCGCGTGCTCGGCGAGGACCCGCATCGAGAAGCTCGTGCGGTCGTCGTAGTCACCCGCGCGGTACCGCTTGCCGGTGAGGCTGCAGGCCTGCTCGATGAGCGGCTGCATGAGGTCGGTCTCCCACACCGCGTCGACGCCCTGGAGGAGGCACAGGATCCGCTCGAGCCCGGCACCGGTGTCGATCGACGGCTTCGGCAGGGGTGTGCGGGTGCCGTCGGGCCCCTGGTCGTACTGCATGAAGACCAGGTTCCAGAACTCCATGAACCGGTCGCCGTGCGGGTCGTGCAACGGCCCGCCCTCCGGACCGAACGCAGGGCCGCGATCGATGTGGATCTCGCTGCAGGGCCCGCACGGCCCGGTCTCGCCCATCTGCCAGAAGTTGTCCTCGTCACCGAGGCGCTGGATGCGCGACATCGGGACGCCAACCCGCTCGTGCCAGATCGCCTCGGCCTCGTCGTCGCTCTCGTGGACCGTGATCCACAGCCGGTCGCCGTCGAAGCCGAGGCCCTCGGTCACCAGCTCCCAGCTCCACGGGATCGCGTCGGCCTTGAAGTAGTCGCCGAAGCTGAAGTTGCCGAGCATCTCGAAGAAGACGAGGTGGCGCTTCGTGCGCCCGACGTCGTCGAGGTCGTTGTGCTTGCCGCCGGCCCGCGCGCACTTCTGCGAGCTGGTCGCGCGCTGGTGCGGCGGCACCTCGTCGCCGACGAAGTACGGCTTGAACGGCACCATCCCGGCGACGGTGAACAGCACGGTCGGGTCGTGCGGGATGAGGCTGGCCGAGGGCACGATGGCGTGGCCGCGATCCGCGAAGAAGCTCGTGAAGGTCGTGCGCAGCTCGTCGGCGTTCGTCGGTCGGGTGCTCATGCCCCGCCGAGCCTACCGACGCCGTACATTGGCCGCCGTGCCCGTTCCCAGCCCACGTGAGCCCCGGCGCGCCCCGGCGGCGGCGGTGCCCCCAGCCGTCGATCCCGAGCCGCTCGACACCCACGAGTGGATCAGCTTCGAGGACGCCACGGAGCGCCGGACGTGGGTCGCCGACGCCACCTTCCTCCGCTCCCCCTGGACCTGCATCTTCGGGCGCGGGTGCCAGGGCGTGCTCGACGCCGACGCCAGCCACCTCCACCAGGGCTGCTGCAGCTACGGCGCGCACTTCGTCGACGACGACGACGTGCAGACCGTCGTGCGCGCCGTGGTGCGCCTGACCCCGGCGGTGTGGCAGCACGCCCGGGCGGCGACGCGGCAGGGGTTCCTCGCCACCGGGGACGGCGGCGAGACCACGACCCGACTCGTGGACGACGCGTGCATCTTCCTCAACCGGCCCGGCTTCGCCGGCGGGCTCGGCTGCGCGCTCCACGCCGCCGCCGTCCAGGCCGGCGAGCGGCCGATGGACTGGAAGCCGAACGTCTGCTGGCAGCTGCCGCTGCGGCTCGACCACCACACGGACGACCACGGCTGGACCACCTCGACGCTGCGCGAGTGGAAGCGGCGCGACTGGGGGCCCGGCGGCGACGAGTTCCACTGGTGGTGCACCGAGTCGCCGGAGGCCTTCGTCGGGACGGTCCCGGTCCACGAGTACCTGCGCGACGAGATCATCGGCATGGTCGGCGAGGAGCCCTACCGCCAGTTGGTGGCGCTGCTCACCCGCCCGGGCTGGGTGCCGCTCGCGCACCCGGCGCTGCGCGCGCCGGGCCGGCGCGCGTCGGGCACCTGACGCCGGTCAGCTCGCGCTGGCCGGTACCCGCTTGTTCGCCTTGCGCCGGTCCTCGAGGCCGAGGTGGCGCTTGCGGATCCGGATCGCCTTCGGCGTCACCTCGACCAGCTCGTCGTCCGCGATCCACTCGATGGCGGTCTCGAGGGTGTGGATCTTGGGCGCCGGCAGCTTCACCGCGTCGTCGTGGCTGTGGGTGCGGATGTTGTTCTTCTCCTTCGGGCGCACCGCGTTGACGACCATCTCGTCGTCGCGGGCGCGCTCGCCCACCACCATGCCCTCGTAGACCTGCTCGCCGGGGTTGACGAAGAACTGGCCGCTGAGCTGCAGCTTGTCGAGCGCGTACGCCGTGGTGACGCCGAGGCGGTCCGAGACCATCGCCCCGCCGCGGCTGTCGGGCATCTCGCCCGCCCACGGCATCCAGCCCAGGTGGTGCTGGTGCAGCAGCGCCGTGCCGCGTGTGGCGGTCATCAGCAGCGAGCGGAACCCGATCAGGCCGCGGCTCGGGCACTCGAAGGTGATCACGGTGCGACCGGCGTCGCCCGGGCGCAGGTCGGTGATGCGGCCCTTGCGGGGCGCGAGCTCCTGCGTGACGGTGCCCACGTGCTCGTCGGGGACGTCGCAGACGCCACGCTCCTGGGGCTCGAAGCGCTTGCCGTTCACCTCCTTGGTGATGACCTCCGGGCGGCTGACCTGCAGCTCGTAGCCCTCTCGGCGCATCGCCTCGATCAGCACCGCCAGCTGGAGCTCGCCGCGACCGGCGACCTCGATCACGTCCGGCGAGCCGGTCTCGAACAGCTTGATCGACACGTTGCCGAGCAGCTCGCGGTTGAGGCGGTCGATCAGGTGGCGGCTGGTGAGGAACTTGCCGTCGCGCCCCGCGAGGGGCGAGGTGTTGACGCCGAAGGTCATCCGCAGCACCGGTTCGTCGACGACGAGGCGGGGCAGCGCGATCGGCTGGTCGACCGCGGCGATCGTGTCGCCGATCTCCACCTCGGGGAAGCCGGCGACGACGAACAGGTCGCCGGCCGACAGCTCCTGCACCTCGGTGCGCCCGACGCCCTCGAAGGCCATCAGCTGCACCAGGCGGCGCTTGAGCGGCGGCTGGCCCTCGGCGAACTCCTCCTCGAGGAGCGCCACGGTCTCACCGCGCCGGAGCACCCCGTTGACGACCCGCCCGATGGCGAGCCGCCCGAGGTACTCGCTCGCGTCGAGCGTGGTGACCATGGCCTGCAACGGGGCCTCCGCGTCGCCGGTCGGCGCGGGGATCGCCGACACGATCGTGTCGAGCAGCGGGGAGAGGTCGGCGTCCGGCGCCGGCATGCCGACGCCCAGCACCGCCCGGCCCTCGCGGGCCACGGCCGACACGATCTCGAAGTCGATGTGGTGGTCGCCGGCGTCGAGGTCGATGAACAGCTGGTAGATCTCGTCGAGGACCTCGTCCGGGCGCGCGTCGTGGCGGTCGACCTTGTTGATCACGACGATGGCGGGCAGGTCCGCCGCGAGCGCCTTCTGGAGGACGTAGCGCGTCTGGGGCAGCGGGCCCTCGGCCGCGTCCACGAGCAGCAGGACGCCGTCCACCATCGTGAGCGCCCGCTCGACCTCGCCGCCGAAGTCGGCGTGGCCGGGCGTGTCGACGAGGTTGATCTTGACGCCCTTCCACGTGATCGAGGCGGCCTTGGCGAGGATGGTGATGCCGCGCTCGCGCTCCTGGTCGTTCGAGTCCATCACGCGGTCGACGACCGCCTGGTGCGCGGCGAAGGTGCCGGTGGCGCGGAGGAGGGCGTCGACGAGCGTGGTCTTGCCGTGGTCGACGTGCGCGACGAGCGCGACGTTTCGGAGTGCAGTGGTCATGGTGGGGAGGGCGCGGCGGCAGGGGGCCGGCGGCGCGCCGGAGGGGAGCCTACGGCTCCTCGGAGCGTTCCGGTACGGGCGGCGTCAGTCGTCGGCGGAGTCGTCGTCGGCGTCGTCCTCGTCGAACGTGACGCCGTACTTCTCGGCCAGTGCCGCGTACTCGTCGTCCGGCGAGGGCTCCCGGTGGCCGTTGCCCCCGAGCCCGAGGTCCAGCGCACTGGGACCAGCCTGCTTCAACTTGCGCGCTTCTTCGAAGCGGCGATGACGACCCTTCTTCACGATAGGGCTCCCGAACCTAGAGAACTGACATTGCAGGCCACTCTACCCTCCGACCGGTCCGAACGACGGATCACCAGCGGCCCCCGGCCGTGCGTCACGCGCCACGTGGCGCCCTCGCACGCGGCTCCCCGCGCCGGGGGCTGGGTACCGTGCGCCCATGCCAGCAGCCCCCGTGGACGAGACCCCCTGGTGGCGGACGGCCGTCGTCTACCAGATCTACCCCCGCAGCTTCGCGCCCTCGCGAGCGCACCCCGACGGGCGGGTGGGTGACCTCCGCGGGATCGTCGAGCACCTCGACCACCTCGAGTGGCTCGGCGTGGACGCCGTCTGGTTGTCGCCCGTGTTCCGCTCCCCCATGGCCGACTTCGGCTACGACGTGTCGGACTTCTGCGACATCGATCCCACGTTCGGCACGCTCGCCGACATGGACGAGCTGATCGCCGCGCTGCACGACCGGGGGATGAAGCTGCTGCTCGACTGGGTGCCGAACCACACGAGCATCGAGCACCCCTGGTTCGAGTCGAGCCGCCGGGACCCCGACGGCCCGCACGGCGACTGGTACGTCTGGCGCGACGAGCCGGCCAACAACTGGCTGGCGTCGTTCCCGAAGGGCGACCCGGCGTGGCACCTCGACCCCGTCCGGGGGCAGTACTACCTCCGCAGCTTCGCGCCCGAGCAGGCCGACCTCGACTGGGACGTCCCCGCGGTCGAGGCGGCCATGCACGACACCCTCCGGTTCTGGCTCGACCGCGGCGTGGACGGGTTCCGGATGGACGTCGTGCACCTCCTCGGCAAGGACCTGGCCGACGACGACCCGCCGGAGGTGCTCGAGCAGCTCAGCTCCCACGTGCCGCGCAACGACGTGCCGGTCACCCACGAGCGCCTGCGCCGGATCCGCGCCGTGCTCGACGAGTACCCGGGGGACCGGACCTCCGTCGGCGAGGTGTACCTGCTCGACGAGTCGGCGATCGCCCGCTACTACGGCGACGGCGACGAGCTGCACATGAGCTTCAACTTCGCGTTCCTGTGGGCGCGCCCGACGGTGCCGTCGTTCCGCCGGCGCATCGCCTCGACCCTCGAGCACCTCCGCCCGGTCGATGCGTGGCCCACCTGGGCGCTGTCGAACCACGACGTGGTGCGCCACCGCCAGCGCCACGGCGGCGACGAGCAGCTCGCCCGGATGACCGCGGTCATGCTGCTCACGCTGCCGGGGACGCCCTTCCTCTACCAGGGCGAGGAGCTGGGCCTGCTCGACGCCGACGTGCCCCCGGAGCGCCGGGTCGACCCCGGTGAGCGCGACGGCTGCCGCGCGCCCGTGCCGTGGGACGCGACGCCCGGCCACGGCTGGGCGGTCGATCCGTGGCTGCCGTTCCCGCCCGAGGCGGACCGGCGCAACGTCGCGGCCATGCGAGACGACCCGGCCTCGATCGCGCACCTCTACCGCGACCTGCTGGCCCTGCGACGCGCGGAGGGCGAGCTGCAGCTCGGGGAGCTGTCCTTCGTCGAGCTGCGCGCCGAGCGCGGCCCCGAGGACGCCGCCGACGCCCTCGCCTACCGGCGCGGGGACGGGTGGCTGGTCGTGATCAACCTGGGCGACGATCCGGTGGCGCTGGGCGAGGAGGTCACCGTCGCCGTGACCAGCCGCGAGGGTGCGGCGCGCGCCGGTTCCACGACCGCCGTGGTCGAGGGGAGGACCGCGCTCGTCGCTCGCCGCCCGTGACAGGATGTGCCGCCATGGGCGAGGTGGTCGCGCTGCTGAACCAGAAGGGCGGCGTCGGCAAGACCACCGTCACGCTCGGCCTCGCCTCGGCGGCCGCCCAGGCCGGTCACCGCGTCCTGGTCGTCGACCTGGATCCGCAGGCGTCCGCGACGTGGGTGCTCGGCCTCGACCCCACCGAGGTCGAGCGATCGAGCGCCGAGGTGCTGGCGAAGCTGCCCGCGAGCCGGGCGATCGTGCCCTCCGCGTGGGACGGCGACGTCGAGGTCCTGCCCGCCTCCAACCGCCTCCAGGCGCGCGAGACCGGGCGTCCCGACCGGCTGCGGAGCGCGCTCGGCGAGGTCGCGGACGGCTACGACGCGGTGCTCGTGGACTGCCCCCCGTCGCTCGGCAACCTGACCACGAGCGGGTTGACCGCCGCCGACCACGCGATCGTGGTCGTGGAGCCGTCGTCGCTCGGGCTGCGGGGCATCGGGGCGGTGGCCGACCTGATCGACGACGTGTGGGACGCCCACAACGGCGAGCTCGAGTTGAGCGGCGTGATCGTGAACAAGGTGCCGGCGGTCAGCCTGGAGGCGGATCGGCGGTTCGAGGAGCTGGCGCGCATCGTCGGTCGCCGTGCGATCTGGCGGCCGGTGGTCCCGCAGCGGGTGATCGTGAACCAGGCCATCGGGGAGCGACAGCCGATCCACGCCTACGGCAGCCGGAGCGCCGAGGTGTCCGCCGCGTTCGACTCGCTGTGGACGAAGGTGCGCCGGATCACGCGGGGCTGAGGGGCACCGCTTCGGCGGGCACGTCGATCAGCCGCAGGCCGCCGCGCCCGTCGAACGTCAGCCCGGCGCGGCCCTCGACCAGCGCACGCACCCCGTCACCCAGGATCTCCGCCCGCCACCCGCTCGCGAGGCGAGCGTCCGCGTCGCCGCGGAGCAGCGCGACCAGGTCGGCCCGCGTGGCGAGCAGCGCGGTGTCGATCCGCTGCGCACGCGCCACCTCGCTCACCCAGGCCGACACGAGCGTCACCGCTGGACGCAGCGCCCGGTCGAGCTCCTCGCCGTCGCCGGCGGGGTTGGCGACCGTGCGGTGGAGCCCGGATTCGACGGCGGCGAGGATCTCGCCCCCGAGCTGGCCGCGGCTGTGCCGCTCGTCGACGCCGCGCGTCTGCGCGAGCTCCGAGGCCGTCCGGGGGTGGCGTTGCGCGATGCCGAGGATCGCGAGGTCGGGCAGCACCTGGCGGACCGGGATGTCCGAGGCGGCGGCACGCCGCTCGCGCCACGCCGCGACGGCCTGCGCCACCCCGCGGGCGCGGCTCTTCAGCGTCCGGGCCTCCTTGAGGCGCGTCCACGCCTGCTCCGGATCCATCGCGCCCGTCGGGCGGGTCCGCAGCTCCTCGCACGCGTCGAGCGCCCAGGCGAGCCGCCCGAGCTCGGCGAGCTCCGCCACCAGCCGGTCCTGCAGGCGCAGCAGGTGGGCCACGTCGCCCGCCGCGTACCGCTGCTGCTCGACCGTGAGCGGCCGCCGCAGCCAGTCGGTCAGGCGGTCCCCCTTCGACGCGACGACCCCGAGCTCCGACTGGAGGAGCGTGAGCAACGAGGGGGTGCTGTAGCCGACGAAGCCCGCTGCGAGCTGGGTGTCGAACATGCGCGACGGGACCGCCCCGCAGGCGTGGGTCAGCACGTCGAGGTCCTGCTGCGCGGCGTGGAGCACGGCGACGGCGTCGCACGCGAACAGCCGGCGCAACGACGACACGTCGACCGCCAGCGGGTCGACCAGCACGATGTGGCCCGGCCAGGCCACCTGGAGCAGGGCGAGCTTGGGGAAGTACGTCCGCTCGCGGTGGAACTCGGTGTCGAGCGCGTACCGCGGCTGGGCGCACAGGAGGTCGACGACCTCGTCGAGCCCCGCCTGGGTGTCGACCCAGCGGTGCGCCGGCGGCTCCGTCACGAAGGCCGGTCGCCGACGACCACGTCCCGGCCGCTCATGACCCACGCCGTGGTGCCGCCGGCCACGTTGACGGCCTCGACGCCGTGTGCCGCGACCTGCTCGCAGGCGCGCATGCTGCGGCCGCCCGACTTGCAGATGACGTACGTCGGCCCGTCACCGCGGAACTCCTCGACGCGCTCGGGCACCGTGCCCAGCGGGACGTGCAGGGCGCCGGGGACGTGGCCGGCGACGTACTCGTCGTCCTCGCGCACGTCGACGACGCGGGCTCCCGTGGCGATGGCCCGCTCCAGCTCGTCGACGTCGATCTCGCGGATGGTCATCGGACCAGGCTATCCGCCCAGGCCAGCGAGGTCGGCGGCGGTGTTGACGTTGACGACGGCGGCGCCGTCGAGCGCCACCTCGCGCACCCGGAGCCGGGCGAGGACCGGTCGCACGGCGCGCTCGCCGACGTCGAAGGCGGCGCGGGCGGCGGCACCGGCGCGCGGGGTCCAGAGCGCGCAGAGCGGCATCGCCCCGCCACGACCGTCGACGGCCTGGACGACGTCGACGGCGTCGCCGCCCGGACCGTCCTCGGTCACGTCGCCGAGGGCGGCGATCAGCAGCGCGAGGTCGCGAGCGCGGAGCCGGGGCAGGTCGCAGGCCACCACGATCGTCGGCCGGCCGGTCGCCGCGAGGGCCGTCGCGATGCCGCCGAGCGGCCCCTCCCCCGGGTGCTCGTCGGCCACGACCTCGAGCCCGATCGCCGCCCGGGTCGCCGCGTCGCCGCCGATCGCGATCACCGGCCGGCAGCCCGCGCCCGCCAGCGCGTCCGCGACGAGGCGCGCCATCGGGACGCCGCCGACGCCGACGAGCGCCTTGTCGCGCCCCATCCGGCGGCTCGCGCCCCCCGTGAGGACGGCACCGGCGACGGCGCGCACGGCGGCGGTCACCGCGTCAGTCGGCCACGCCGTCGTCCACCGGCGCGCCCGGCGACGCGAGCGTCGGGTCGAGCTGGGCGACGAACAGCCGGATCCGGTCCGCCTCGTCGAGCTCCCCGATCGCCGCCGCCGCCTCGCCGAGGCCGCGCAGCGCGCGCAGGAACCCGCGGTTCGACGGCTCCGACCACCGCACGTACCCCGAGCCCCGCCAGCCGCTCGCGCGGAGGGCGTCGAGCCCGCGGTGGTAGCCGACGCGGAACGCGGCGTAGCGCTCGACGTCGTCGCGCCCGTGCTGACCGAGGCGCGCCCACGCGTCGAGGTACCGGGGGTGGGCGGCCACCACCGCGCTGATCCGGTCGCGGCGCTCGGCCGGATCCGCGGCGAGCGCCTGGCGGAGCAGGTCGCGGGCGGCCGGATCGGCGGGCGGGAGGGCCGTGCTCGGCACGCCCGTGGTGGTCAGGTGGACGGGCCGGGTGCCGTCGGGTGCGTCGCTCACGGTGGCACGCTACGGGCGGAGGGGTCGTCCACGCACCGCCGGCATCACCGCTCGCGCGCGGCCGCGGTCGCTACGGTCTCGGCGATGGGCGACGTCAGCTACGACACCGCCAAGCAGATCGCCGTCGGGCTCCTCGTCGGCTTCATCGTCCTGTCGGTCGTCTCGGTGATCGTGATCAGGAACATCGTGGTGAAGCTCGCCTCGGCCGCGCTGCTCGTCGCGCTCGCGCTCGGGGTGTGGAGCCAGCGCAGCTCGCTGCAGGACTGCGCGGATCGCGTGCGGGACCGCGTCGAGGCCGGCGTCCGCACCGACCTCGAGTGCTCCTTCTTCGGCACCGACGTCGCCATCCCCACCTGACCCCCAGGCCTCCGCCGGTTTACGTACAACCCACAACACGCTGAGCTGGGGCGACGTGCCGGCGGGCGCGACACAGATCGAGCCGCGCCGCACCTCGCCCGCCGCCCGTGTACGCCCCCGCCAACGCGGACCCGCTGGTCAGGGCGTTTCCGGCTTTACGTAAACGTTCGTGTCGAGGAGGTCGAGGAGGGGGTGGACCATCTCGGTGGCGTAGAGGGCGGGGTGGCTGAGGGGGGCGTCGTGGCGGCAGCCGTCGAGCTCGACGAGCCGGGCCCCCTCGATCGTCGCCGCCACGTGGGCCATCCCCCGCCGGTGGTGCGCCGACCCGCGCGAGCCGAAGCCGGCGAGCACCGGCACGCGCACGTCGCTCGCCCGCCACGGCGGGCTCGCCCGCAGATCGCCCAGCTCGCCGACCATCGCCGCGCCCTCCACCAGCCGCTGCGCGCGCGTCCGCTCCGGCAGCCCCTCCCACCGCGCGTCGCCCACCATCCGGCGCATGAACCGCTCGGCCGCCTCCTCCGGCGTGCCCGCGGCGACCGCCGCCGCGCCCGCGGTGGTGCCCGGCCACCACGGCTCCCACGACAGCGGCGTCTCGTACATCGAGACCGCGAGCACCAGCTCCGGGTGGCGCGTCGCCAGCGCGAGCGCCACGTTGCCGCCGTAGCTGTGGCCGACGACGACGGCCGGCCGGCCGGCGAGCAGCGTGACGAGGTCGCGGACCTGCTCCTCCATCCCGAACGGGCCGGGGTGCGGCGCCGAGCGCCCGTAGCCCCGCCGGTCGTAGCGCAGGACCCGGCACCGGCCGTCGAGCTGCCGGCTCAGCTTCAACATCCCCGACGACCGGTCCATCGATCCGTGCACGAGCGCGACCAATGGGGCGGAGGGATCCCCCGCCTCGTCGCACCAGGTGCCGGCCGGCGGCGCCGGCGGCGCGTCGTCGCCCGTCACGACACGCGCACGATCCGCAGCACGTCGGTCGCGGCGCCGCTCGGCCGGTCGGGCGCGCCGGCGAGCACCAGCACGACCTGGCCCGGGTGGATGAGACGTCGCTTCACGGCGGTCTCGACCGCGAACCACACCAGCTCGTCCGTGGAGCCGTACGTGTCGACCTGCAGCGGCGTCACCCCCCACGACAGCGCCATCGCGCGCACGGTCGCCGGGTCGGGCGACAGCCCGATCAGCTTCGGCGTCGGGCGGAACCGGGCCATCGCCTCGGCGGTGCGTCCCGACCTGGTACAGCAGAGGATCGCATCGGCGCCGGCGTCGACGGCGGCCTGCCCGGCGGCGTGGGTGATGGCCATCGTGATCCGGTCCGGGCCCTCCGGCCACCGCCGGCGCTGCATCCGACCGAGCCGGTTGCTCCACGCGCTGTAGCTCGCCTCCATCTCGGCCCGCTCGGCGGTGCGGGCCATCGTCTCGACGACGGCCACGGGATCGTGGCCGATCGCGGTCTCGGCCGACAGCATGAGCGCGTCGGTGCCGTCGAACACCGCGTTGGCGATGTCGCTCACCTCCGCCCTGGTGGGCGCGGGCGAGGTGATCATGCTCTCGAGCACCTGCGTGGCGGTGATGACCGGCACCCCGAGCTCGACGCACAGCCGGATGATCCGCTTCTGCAGGTGCGGGACGTCCTCGAGCGGGCACTCGATCCCGAGGTCGCCGCGGGCGACCATGACGGCGTCGGCCTCCGCGGCGATCTCCTCGAGGGCCGCCACGGCCGGCAGCGTCTCGATCTTCGCGACCAGCCGAGGGACGTGCGGGAGGACGGCCTCGCGCACCCGCCGCAGGTCGGCGGCGGCCCGCACGAAGGACACGGCGATGAAGTCCACCCCGGCGGCCGCCATGATCCCCGCCAGGCGCAGGTCGTCGTCGGTCGGCGCGTGGAGCCGGATCCGCTCGGACGGCAGGTGGACGCCGGGCCGCCCCTGCGTCCGCCCACCCGTGACGACGCGGGCGAGCACCCGCAGGTGGTCGACCTCCTCCACGCGCAGCGAGATCGCCCCGTCGCCGATGACGACGCGGTCCCCGGCGTGCACGTCGGTGAGCAGCGTGGGGTAGTCGACGTGCAGCTCCGACGCGCTGCTCGGCGACTCCCCCGGGTACAGCTCGACGAGCGCGCCCTCGGCGAGCCACACGCCGTCGGCGGGCAGCTGCCCCGCGCGCACCTTCGGCCCCGGCAGGTCGGCGAGGATCCCCACGACGTGGCCTGTCCGGTCGGCCGCGGCACGCACGCGCCCGAGGCGCTCGAGGTGCTCGTCCACCGAGCCGTGCGAGAGGTTGAGCCGCACCACGTCGACGCCGGCGCGGATCAGCTGGTCGAGGACGTCGGGTGCGTCGCTCGCGGGGCCGAGGGTCGCCACGATCTTCGTCCTGGACTCCATGGCGCACCATTCAACCCTGCTATCCAGTGAGCCATGGAGCTGCTGCTGATCCGCCACGCGCTGCCGGTGCGTCGGGAGCTCGACGCGGGGATCGCGGATCCCGAGCTGTCCGAGGCGGGACACGCCCAGGCGCAGCACCTCGCGGAGTACCTGTCGAGCGAGCGGCTCGACGCGGTGTACGCGAGCCCGTTGCGGCGCGCGCAGCAGACGGCACGCCCGCTCGCGGCCTCGCAGGGCGTGGAGGTGCAGCTCGTCGACGAGGTGGCCGAGTGGGACCGCAACTCCAACGAGTACGTGCCCATCGAGGAGCTGAAGGCGGCCAACGACCCGCGGTGGCAGGCGATGCTGCGCGGCGAGTGGAACGTGCACGAGGAGAGCCCCGAGGAGTTCCGGGCGCGGACGGTCGGCGCCATCGAGGAGCTCGTCGGCCGGCACTCCGGAGATCGCATCGCGATCGTCTGCCACGGCGGCGTCATCAACGGCTACCTCAGCCACGTGCTGCGGCTCGAGGACGCGCCCAACGGCTTCTTCTACCCCAACTACACGTCCATCCACCGCGTCGCCGCGGCGCGCAGCGGGGAGCGCTCGATCGTCACCATCAACGAGACCTCGCACCTGCGGAGCACGGGTCTGCCGATGGGGTTGTTCCAGGGCACCTGAGGTGAGCGCCACGGACCTCCCGCCGCCGGCGGCGCCGGGCGCGCCGCTCGACGATCTCGTCGCGTACCTCGACGGCTCACCGTCGCCGTGGCACGCGGTCTCCTCGGCCGCGGAGCGGCTGCTGGACGCCGGCTTCGCGCCGGTGCGCCTGGACGAGCCGTGGGCCGAGCTCCCCCGCGCCGGCTTCGTGACGAGGGGCGGCGCGCTGGTGGCGTTCCGCGCGCCGGATCGCGCACGGGTCGCGCCGTTCCGGATCGTCGGCGCGCACACGGACTCGCCGTGCCTGCGCGTGAAGCCGCGACCGGACGCGGGCGGGCTCGGGTGGCGACAGCTGGCGGTCGAGGTCTACGGCGGCGTCCTGCTCAACTCGTGGCTCGATCGGGACCTCGGCGTCGCGGGCCGCGTCGTGCTCGCGGACGGCTCGGAGGCCGACGTCGCGGTGCACGAGGCGGTGTGCCGGGTGCCGCAGCTCGCGATCCACCTCGACCGCGACGTGAACGACAAGGGCCTCGTGCTCGACAAGCAGCAGCACCTCACACCGGTGTGGGGCACGGGACACGCGTCGGAGGGCGACTTCGCCCGGTGGCTCGCCGACCAGATGGAGCTCGACGTCGCGGAGCTGGCCTGGTGGGAGCTGTGCCTGTTCGACCGGACGCCGGCGTCGACGCTCGGCGCGGACTCGTCGCTGCTCGCGAGCGGTCGGATCGACAACCTCGTGTCGTGCTGGGCGGGCGTGGACGCCCTCGTGCGGGCGTCCGGCGACGCCCCCGACGTGCAGGTCGTGGCCCTGTTCGACCACGAGGAGGTCGGCAGCGAGAGCGTCACCGGCGCCGCCGGTCCGCTGCTCGAGCACGTCCTCGAGCGCCTGACGCTCGCCGCCGGCGGTGACCGGGGCGCCCACCTCGCCGCGCTCGCCGGGTCGGCGTGCGTCTCCGCCGACAACGCCCACGCCGTGCACCCGAACTACCCGGAGCGCCACGAGCCGGCGCACCGGCCGCTCGTCGGCGGGGGCCCGGCGATCAAGGTCAACGCGAACCAGCGCTACGCCACCAGCGCCGCCACGGCGCGGTCGTTCCAGGTCGCGTGCGACGCGGCCGGGGTGCCCTGGCAGGTGTTCGTCAGCCGCAACAACGTGCCGTGCGGGTCGACGATCGGGCCGATCACCGCGACGCGGCTCGGCATCGCGACCGTCGACGTCGGCGTGCCCCAGCTCTCCATGCACTCGGCGCGCGAGCTGTGCGGCGTGGACGACCCGATCTGGCTCGCGCAGGCGCTGCGCGCCTGGCTGGGCTGAGTCAGCCGAGGCGGGTCCGGGCCACGTCGAGCAGGCGCTGGAGCTCCTCGTGGAGCTCGACCGTCAGCTGGCGCACGGCGGCCCGCTGCGCGCGGCCGTCGGCCGCCACGGCGTCGGCACGCAACGGCGGGCCGACGACCACGTGCACCTTGCGTGGGAGGACGAACTTCGCCCCCTTCGGCATCGCCCGCTCCGAGCCGCCGATGCCCACCGGCACGATCGGCACGCCGGCCTTGACGGCGATGTAGGTGGCGCCGTCGAACAGGGGCTGGACGAGCGGTCCGCTCTTGCGCTCGCCCTCGGGGAACAGCACGAGCGGCTCACCGCCCTGCAGCACCTCGATGCAGCGCTTCAGCGCCTCGCGGTCGGCGCTGCCGCGCGTGATCGGGAAGCCGCCGAGCGCCGACAGCAGCCGGCCGAACGCGCGCGACCGCGCCCAGTACTTGTCCGCCCCCATGAACCGCATGCGGCGGGTGGTGACCCCGGAGCAGATCGGCGTGTCGAGGATGCTCCGGTGCACGGGCGCCAGGAGGAACGGCCCCGACGCCGGCACGTGCTCGCGGCCCTCGATCGTCATCCGGCACCAGATCCGGCAGAACCAGACCACGACGGCGCGCACGACGCGGTACGCGATCCGGTCGGGCAGCCGGTTGCCGGCGAGGGTGGTGTCGATGCGGGTCACGCCCGCTCCCGGGCCGCCGCGTCGACCAGGGCGACGATCCGGTCGACCACCTCGTCGATCCCGAGTCCCGTCGTGTCCAGCACGACGGAGCCGTCGGCGCGCACGAGCGGGCTGTCGGCCCGGGTGCTGTCGAGGGTGTCCCTGGACGCGATCGAGGCCTCGATCGTGCCGAGGTCGCCGCCGCTCTCGGCCTGGCGCCGCTCGGCGCGCACCCGCGGCGACGCGGTGAGGTAGAGCTTGACGAGCGCCTCCGGGAAGACAACCGAGCCGATGTCGCGACCTTCGATCACGCCACCGCCGTGCGCCTCGCCCCACGCCCGCTGCCGGCGCACGAGGCCGGCGCGCACGGCGCTGTTGGCCGCGACCACGCTGACGGCGCCGTTGACCTCGGGCGAGCGGATGGCGTCGCTGACGTCCTCGCCGTCGACGCGCACGACGCCACCGTCGACCTCGATCTCGATCGTCGAGGCGATCGCCGCGACCTCGGCCTTGTGCTCGGGCGCCATGCCGGCCCGGATGACCGCGAGCGTCACGGCGCGGTACATCGCGCCGGTGTCGAGGTGGGCGAGCCCGAGGCGGGCCGCGAGCGCACGTGCGATCGTGCTCTTGCCCGCGCCCGCGGGCCCGTCGATCGCGATCACCCGCAGGGCCGGCGGGACGGGTGCTCCGGCGCTCACCAGCTGGTGCCGAGGGGCTGGCCCTCGCTGTAGCCGGCGACGCTCTGGACGCCGACCACCGCCCGCTCGTGGAGCTCGTCGATCGTGCTCGCTCCCGCGTACGTGCAGGCCGAGCGCACGCCGGCCACGATCTCGTCGAGGATGTCCTCGACGCCCGGCCGCTCGGGGTCGAGGTACATCCGGGAGCTGCTGATGCCCTCCTCGAACAGCTCCTTGCGCGCCCGCTCGAACGCGGACTCCGAGCGCACCCGGTTCTTCACCGCCCGGTTGCTCGCCATGCCGAAGCTCTCCTTGTACAGCCGGCCGTCGGGATCGCGCTGGGTGTCGGCGGCGGACTCGTACGTGCCGGCGAGCCAGGACCCGAACATCACGCTGGCCGCCCCGCCCGCGAGCGCCAGCGCCACGTCGCGCGGGTAGCGCACCCCGCCGTCGGCCCAGATGTGCCGGCCGAGGCGGCGGGCCTCGTCCGCGCACTCGACGACGGCGGAGAACTGCGGCCGCCCGACGCCCGTCATCATCCGGGTCGTGCACATGGCCCCGGGGCCGACGCCGACCTTGACGATGTCGGCACCCGCCTCGATCAGCTGCCGCGTGCCGTCGGCCGTGACGACGTTGCCGGCGACGATCGGCGTGTCCGGCGCGACGGCGCGCACCTCCTCGGTCGCCCGCAGGGTGCGGATCTGGTGGCCGTGCGCGGTGTCGATGACGAGCACGTCGACGCCCATCGCGGCGAGCGCCTTGGCCTTCGTGGCGGGGTCGCCGTTGATGCCGACGGCCACCGCGATCTGCAGCCGGCCGTCCGCGTCGAGCGCGGGACGGTAGATCGTGCTGCGCAGCGCGCCCTTGCGGGTGACGCACCCGAGGAGGCGGCCCTCGACGTCCACCACCGGCGCCATCGACAGGCGCTCGACGGCGAGGCGCTCGAAGACCTCCTCCGGCGGCGTGCCGTCGTCGACGCAGATGACGTCCTCGCGGATGACGTGCTGGAGCTGCGTGAAGCGGTCGAACCCGGCGGCGTCGCCCTCGGTGAAGATCCCGGCCGGGCGCCCCGCGCCGTCGACCACGACGACCGCGCCGTGGGCGCGCTTGTGGATCAGCCCGAGCGCGTCGCCGACGGTGTGGTGGGGGCCGAGCGTGATCGGCGTCTCGTAGACGGGGTGGCGGGTCTTCACGTGGTCGACGACGGTCTCGACCACGTCGAGCGGGATGTCCTGCGGCAGCACGGTGATGCCGCCGCGCCGGGCCACCGTCTCGGCCATCCGCCTGCCGGCGACGGCGGTCATGTTCGCCACGACGACCGGGATGGTCGTGCCGAGGCCGTCCGGCGTCGAGAGGTCGACGTCGAGGCGCGAGGCCACCGCCGACAGGCTCGGCACCATGAAGACGTCGTTGTACGTCAGGTCGAACGCGCTCGGGTCGTTGAGGAATCTCATGGGACGCTCCTGTCACCGCGAGGCGGACGCCGTTCGGGGGGCCCCGCCCGTCGCGCCGGTGGGCCGGCGGAGGCGGTCGTCGGGGCGCGGCGCGGCACGTCGGGAGAGGATACCGTGCGGCCATGACGGCACCGGTGGTCCTCGTCCACGGCTGGGGCGGTTCGTTCGAGACCACGTGGCGCCGCAGCGGCCTCGTCGACCTCCTCGCCGACGCCGGTCGCGAGGTCGTCGGGGTGGACCTGCTGGGGCACGGCACCGCACCCAAGCCCCACGATCCTGCCGCCTACGCCGACCTGACCGTGCGGGTGCTCGACGCGCTGCCCGACGAGCCGGTCGATGCGATCGGGTTCTCGCTCGGCGCGATCACCCTGCTGCGGATCGCGGTGCGCACGCCCGACCGCTTCCGGCGGCTGGTCCTGGCCGGCATCGGCGGCACCCTGTTCGACGACGATCCGGCCGGTGCCGAGCGGATCGTCGCGGGCCTCGAGGGGCGGGCGGATCCCGACGACAACATCGCCCGCCTGTTCGCCAGCTACGCGAGCCGTCCCGACAACGACGTCGCCGCGCTGACCGCCGTCATGCGGCGGCCCCGGGGCGAGCCGTTCACGCCGGAGCTCGTCGGACGAGCGACCTGTCCGGCGCTCGTCGTGATCGGGGACCGGGACGTCGCCGGACCGGGCGACCGCCTGGCCGCCGCGCTGCCCGACGCGCGGCTCGTCGTGCTGCGCGGCGTCGACCACTTCGCGACGCCGGAGGCGTTCGGGTTCATCGATGCGGCCCTGAGCTTCGTCGACGCCGTCCCGGCGTGAGCGGCGCGCCGGTCGTCACGACCGACGTCGACGTCGCCCTGCGTGCGATCCGCCGCGGCGATCTGGTCGCGGTGCCGACGGAGACCGTGTACGGCCTGGCCGCGGATGCCGCCGACGAGCGCGCCGTGCGACGCGTGTTCGAGGTGAAGGGCCGACCGGCCGACCACCCGCTGATCGTGCACGTGGCGAGCGCCGAGCAGCTGGGCGAGTGGGCCGCCCACGTGCCGGAGCCCGCGGCCCGCCTCGCGGCGGCGTGCTGGCCGGGCCCGCTCACGTTGCTCGTGCCGCGCGCCGCGCACGTCCTCGACGCGGTGACCGGCGGGCGGGCGACGGTCGGCGTCCGGGTGCCGGCCCATCCGCTCGCGACCGGGCTGCTGGCGCGCCACGGGGGCGGTCTGGCCGCGCCGTCGGCGAACCGCTTCGGGCGCGTGAGCCCGACGACGGCCGCGCACGTCGTCGCGGACCTCGGCGCCGACGTCGCGGTCGTGCTCGACGGCGGGCCGTCGCCGGTCGGCGTCGAGAGCACGATCGTCGACTGCGCGGCCGACCCGCCGCAGGTCCTTCGGCCGGGCGGCATCCCGATCGAGCACGTGCGCGCGCTGCTCGACGGGAAGCTCACCGGCCCGGCGGGCCCGAGCCGGGCGCCCGGCATGCTCGCCTCGCACTACGCGCCCCGGTGCCGGGTGCTGCTCGCCGCGGACGCCGCCGAGGCGGAGCGCCTCGCGGCGCACGAGCCCGACCCCGTGGTGATCGGAGCCGCTGCGGACGGCGCCCTCGTCGACCTCGTCGACTACGCCCGCCACCTCTACGACTGGCTGCGACGCGCCGACGACGACGGCCGCTCGGCGGTGGTGGCCGTCCTGCCGCCGGCGGCGGGGCTCGGGCACGCGATCCGCGATCGCCTGCTCAAGGCGTCGGCCGGCCGAGCCGGTTGAGCTCCTCCACCCAGAGGTCGCGCACGACCTCCGCGGGCGGCGCGTCCGCCGTCCCGGCCGAGGCGACGGCCAGGCTGACCGTGCTCGCGCCCGCATCCGGGACCAGCTCGAGCCGGCACCAGCAGCGGAGCGGATCGTCGAGCCGGCACTCGAGCACGTAGGGCGGGTCGTCGTCGACGATCTCACCGATCGTCGCCGCCACGACGAGCAGCGCCTCGAACGCCTCGGCCGGGAGGGCGTCGACGGTGAACGACGGGACGTCCCACTCGACGCTCGGCCGGCGCGGCACCGGCGGTCGCCGCGACACCGGCGGCGCCCGGTGGCGTGCGGGTCGCCCGGTGCCGCCCCGGCTCGTCGGTGCCCTCGGCGGTTCGACCTCGGGGAGGGGGCGCCGGCCGGTGAGGTGGCCGACGCAGGCGTCGAAGGCGGCGTTGATCTCCTGCATCCGTGCCTGGTCGCCGCCCCGGTCGGGATGGGCATCGAGCGCGAGCCGCCGTCGAGCGTCGCGCACGTCCGCCAGCGTGGCGTCGGGCGTGAGCCCCAGCATGCGGAACGGCGCCGGGTCGATCACGTCGCCGGGTACGCCTGCGCGCGGAGCGCCGCGTAGCGGGCGCGGACGTCGGCCGCGGCCGCGTCGGGAGCGGCACGCTCGGGAGGCTGGCTGGACAGGCCCCACCGGGCGGCGACCTCGTCGGGAGGCCCGCCGGCGAGCGCCGCGGCCGCCTGCACGCACGCGCCCGTCGCGACGGCCTCGTCGGCGGCGGCGACCGCGACCGGGAGGTCGCACAGCGAGGAGACGACCTCCCGGTACGCCCGGCTGCGCGCACCGCCGCCCGTCAGCACGATGCTGTCGACGACGGCGTGCGCGCGCAGCGCGTCGAGCGCCTCGAGCAGCCCGGAGACCACGCCCTCCACGGCGGCCCGTGCGAGCTGCTCGCGGCCGACGTCGCTGCGCAGGCCGGAGAGCCAGCCGGTCGCACCGGGGAGGTCGGGCGTGCGCTCACCGTCGAGGTACGGCAGGAGCGTGAGCCCGCCGGCGCCGACGGGTGCGGCGAGCGCCAGCCGCCCCAGCTCGTCGAGGTCGACGTGGAGCAGGCGGGCGACGGCCTCGGTGACCTTCGTCGCGTTCAGGGTGCACACGAGCGGCAGGAACCTGCCGCTCGCGTCGGCGAACCCGGCGACGGCGCCGGTCGGGTCCGACGTCGGCGTCGGGGAGATCGTGTAGGCCGTGCCCGAGGTGCCGATGGAGACGGCCGCCTGACCGGCCCGGAGCCCGAGGCCGAGCGCGGCGGCCATGTTGTCCCCGGTGCCCGCCGCGACGGCGGCACCGCCCCAGGACCCGACGACCTCCCCCGGGCCCGCCACGCGGGGCACGACGTCGGACCAGTCGCGGTCGCGGTCGACGATGGCCAGGAGGTCGTGGCGGTACTCCCCCGTCGCCGGCGACCAGTAGCCGGTGCCCGAGGCGTCGCCGCGGTCGGTCGTCAGCTCCCCGCGCACGGAGCCGCCGCCGAGCACCCCGGTGAGGCGGGCGGTCATCCAGTCGTGGGGCAGCACGACGTGCGCGAGGCGGGCCCACGCGTCCTGCTCGCTGCGGTGGAGCCACGACAACTTGGCGACCGTCAGCGCCGCCACCGGCACCGACCCCACCGCCGCCGCCCACCCGGCGGCGCCCTCGGGGAGCTGGCGGATCAGCCAGCCGGCGTCGGGGGCGGCCTCCGTGTCGTTCCACAGCTTGGCGGGGCGGATGACGCCACCCGCGGCATCGAGCGCGACCATCCCGTGCTGCTGGCCCGCCACGGCGATCGCGCCGAGTCGCGGCTCGGGTGCCGCCTCCCCGGCCGAGGCCCAGGCGTCGGCCCAGGCGAGCTCGAAGGCCCGCCACCACACCTCCGGATCCTGCTCGGAACGGGGCGGCGTCGTCGCCGTGTGCCGGCTGCTCGCCCGGCCGAGGACGCGGCCCGTGTCCGCGTCGCGGATCTCGACCTTCGTCGCCTGCGTCGAGCAGTCGACGCCGGCGACGGCGAGGGGCCCCGTCACGGCGCGTCCGGGGTCGTCGCGTCTGGCTGGCGGGTGGTCATCGGGTCATGGTGCCACGGGGCGCCACGCGGTGAACGACGCGCCCGGCGGATCGGTGGCCCACGGGGCGGGCTCGTCCCAGCGGTCGTCGAACACGAGCTCGCGCACCGGCCGGCGCCGGACCGGGCCGTGACGGCCCTCCGGGACGCCGAGGGTGATGCACGCGGACAACGCCACGCCCTCGGGGATCGACAGCAGGTCGCGCAGCTCGTGCTCGACCGCCTGGTGCCACATCGTCAGCGCGCCGCCGTAGCCGAGGGCGCGCGCGGCCAGGAGCAGGTTCTGGCACGCCGGGTAGACCGAGGCGCCCTCGAACGGCGTGGGCGCGCGGTAGCGCACCAGGCACACGAGGACGACGACCGGGACCCGCTCGAGGTGATCGACGTAGCGCTGCATCGCAGCAGCGGCTCGCGCCTTGGGCGACGAGGGGTCGCTGCCCGTGCCACGCCCGTAGCCGTCCGCGTCGCGCTTCGCGGCCCACCCGGCCCGGAAGGACGCGCCGAGCAGGGCCTTGGCCTCCCGGGCCCGCTCGCCGTCGCGCAGCACCAGGAACCGGAACGGCTGCCGGTTCGAGCCGCTGGGCGCTCGCGTCGCGTGCCACAGGATGGTGGCGAGGTCGCCGTCGGGGATCAGCTCGTCGCGATAGCGCCGGATCGCACGCGTGGTCGCGAGCCCCTCGAGGAGCCCCACCTCGTGGCCGCCGGCGGCAGGCGGCATCAGCGCCCCGTGAACGTCGGAGGGCGCTTCTCCATGAACGCGGTGACGCCCTCCTTGAAGTCCTGCGTGCGGAACAGCGGCAGCAGCTGCAGGAACACGTGGTGCACGTTCTGCTCGAACGTCTCGGTCTCCGCGGCGCGCATCATCCGCTTGATGGCGCGGACCGCGAGCGGTGCGTTCGCGGCGATCTCACCCGCGAGCGCCCGCGATCGCTCGGTCAGCTCCGCGTCCGGCACGACGTGGTTGACCAACCCGAGCTCGTGCGCCTCCTTCGCGAGCAGCGTCCTGCCCGTGAACGCGATCTCGGCCGCCTTCGCGTAGCCGACCATCCGCGGCAGCAGCCAGGTGCCGCCGCTCTCGGGCAGGATGCCGCGCTTCGCGAACCCCGGCGCGAGCTTGGCGGACTCGGCGGCGATCCGGATGTCGCAGCCGAGCGCCACGTCGAGGCCGTAGCCCGCGGCGCCGCCGTTGAGCGCGCACACGGTCGGCGTGTCGAGCTGGTGCAGCACGATCGGCGGCGCGTTCCGCAGGTCGATCTCGCCCGGGTTCGCGTCGAGGTCGCCCAGGTTGCCGAGGGTGCCGCTCGGGCCGCTCGCCTGCGCGGACAGGTCGAGCCCGGCGCAGAACGCACGTCCCGCCCCCGTGAGCACGATGCAGCGCGCCTCGCGGTCCGCATCGGCGCGCAGCAGCGCCGCCGACAGCTCGTCGAGCATCGCGCTCGAGATCGTGTTCATGCGCTCGGGCGCGTTCAGCGTGATGGTCGCGATGTGCTCGTCGACCTCGTAGAGGACCTCGCCGGTGGGTGTCGTCGACATGGCCGGACGCTACCTCGCGCGGCCTCCCCCGGACGCGTCCGGCCAGGCAGGGGTGCTTGGCCGGCATCCGCCCGGCGACGTAGTGTGTGCGTCCCAAGAACAACCGGCGCGCAACACCGCGAGCCGGGGCTCCAAGGGGGAGACACAACATGATGAAATCCCGCGTGCGCCGGGTCGGCGCACTGCTCGTGGGACTCAGCCTGCTGGCTGCGGCCTGCGGCGACGACGACGACGACGACGCCGGTACGACGGAGACCACCGCCGGCTCGGAGACGACGGCGGCGAGCGACACCACCGAGGGATCCGAGACGACCGAGGGGTCCGAGACCACCGAGGGCTCGGAGACCACCGAGGCCACCGAGACCACCGGGGCCACGGCGACGACCGCGGGCGGCGGCGGCGGCGGCGAGCTGGCCGGCTTCAAGGGCACGACCCCGCTGACCGAGCTCGGCGCCGAGTTCAAGGAGCGGCTGCTCGAGGTCGACCCCGAGCTCGTCGACTTCAACTACGCCGCCGAGACCTACGATGCGGTCACGGTGATCGCGCTGGCGGTGGAGCTCGCGCAGGACGACGGCATCGCGTACGCGAGCGAGGTCCTCGGCATCACCCGCGACGGCGAGAAGTGCATGGACTTCGCGTCCTGCAAGGCGATCATCGACGCCGGGGGCGACCCGGACTACGACGGCCAGTCGGGTCCGATCACGCTCAACGGCTACGGCGATCCGCTGGAGGCGAGCTACGGCGTCCTGACGATGGGCGACGACAACCGCATCGACGACTCGCTGACCGAGTACCTGCCGGCCAAGGCCGCGGCCGACGCCGATGTCGCCCCGCAGCCCGTGAGCGGCACGCGCGCCGGCGACGGCGTGCTGAAGATCGGCACCATCCTGCCCATCACGGGCAGCCTCGCGTTCCTCGGGCCACCCGAGTTCGCCGGGTTCGACCTCGCGATCGCGGACATCAACGAGGCGGGCGGCGTCCTCGGGCAGCCGGTGCAGGGCTCGAAGGGCGACTCGGGTGACACGCCCGAGTTCGCCAACCAGACGGTGGACCGCCTGCTCGGCGAGAACGTCGACGCCATCATCGGTGCGGCCGCCTCGGGCGTGTCGCTCGGCGTGATCGACAAGATCACCGGCGCCGGGATCGTCCAGTTCAGCCCGGCGAACACGTCGGACCGCCTGACGGAGTACCCGGACAACGGGCTGTACTTCCGCACCGCGCCCCCGGACCTCCTGCAGGGCGCCGCGATCGGCAAGCTCATCGCGGACGACGGCGCGACCAGCGTGGCGATCATCGCCCGCAACGACGCCTACGGCACCGGCCTCGCGGAGGTCGTGACGCAGACGCTCGAGGACGCCGGGATCGAGGTCAGCGTGACCAAGATCTACGAGCCCGACGCGGGGACGTTCGACGCCGAGATCAACGAGATCGCCGGGGCGAACCCCGATGCGATCGCGGTGATCGGCTTCGAGGAGTCGTCGAAGATCCTGCGCACCATGGTCGAGAACGGCGTCGGGCCGACCGACGTCGCGGTCTACGGCTGCGACGGCAACATCGGCAACGCGCTCGGCGAGAGCTTCGACGCCGAGGGCTGAGCACCCCGGACCGACCGGTCCACGTGAACGTTCGAACGGCCCCGGGCTCCGGCCCGGGGCCGTTCCCGTTCCGGACGAAGGCGACTGCGATCAGCCGCCCGTGGCGCGAGCGAGCGTGCCGAGGTACAGCCCGATCACGTTCGGGTCGGCCAGCAGCTCCCGGCCCGTGCCCGTGTACGCGTTGCGGCCCTGGTCGAGCACGTACGCCCGGTCGGCCACCTGCAGGCAGCGGCGGGCGTTCTGCTCCACCATCAAGATCGCGACGCCCGTGTCGTTGATGCGGCGGCACTGGAGGAACACCTCGTCCTGCAGCATCGGCGACAGGCCCGCCGACGGCTCGTCGAGCAGGAGCACGCTCGGGTCGAGCATCAGCGCCCTGCCCATCGCGACCATCTGGCGCTCGCCGCCGGAGAGCGCGCCGGCGCGCTGCTCGGCGCGCTGCGACAGGCGTGGGAACAGCTCAATCACGTAGGCGAAGCGGGCCTCGAACGACTTGGGGCGGAGGTAGCACCCCATCTCGAGGTTCTCGCGGACGGTCAGGCTGGGGAACACGTTGCGGGTCTGCGGGACGAACGCCACGCCGCGCTCGACGAGCTCGTGGGCGCGCCGGCCGATGATGTCCTCGCCGTGGAGCCGGACGCGCCCGGAGCGGACGCCGACCAGGCCGAGCACCGCCTTGAGGAGCGTCGACTTCCCGGCGCCGTTCGGGCCGATGATGCCGACGAACTCGCGGTGAGCGACGTACAGGTCGCAGCCGTTGAGGATGTTGACGTCCGGCGTGTAGCCGGCGACCACGTCCTCGATCTCGATGACGTGCGGTGCGGCCTCGCCGTCGGTGAGCGTGACGGGTGAGCTCATCAGCGGGCACCCAGGTCGGTGTTCTGGTGCGCCCCGAGGTAGGCGTCGATCACGTCCTGGTTCGCGCCGATCACCGCCGGCGGGCCCTCCGCGATGATCCGCCCCTCGGCCATGACGATCACCCAGTCCGAGATCTCGTGCACCATGTCCATGTCGTGCTCGACGAACAGGACCGTCCTGCCCTCGTCCTGCAGGCTGCGGATGTGGTCGAGCAGGCTCTGCTTGAGCGCCGGGTTCACACCCGCCATCGGCTCGTCCAGCATGATCATCCGCGGCTCCACCATGAGCGCGCGGGCCATCTCGAGCAGCTTGCGCTGCCCGCCCGACAGCGACCCGGCGAACTCGTCGCGCATGTGACCAAGGCTGAACCGCTCGAGCAGCGCCTCGGCCTTCGCCGTCACCTGCTGCTCCTCGGCCCGCCAGAGCGCACGGAACGGTGCCTTCCACAGCCGCTCGCCCTGCTGGTCGGGAGCGCCGAGGCGCATGTTCTCGACGACGCTGAGCCGCGTCAGGCTCTTGGTCAGCTGGAACGTGCGGACCATGCCGAGCTTCGCCGTCCGGTGCGGGGCGACGTCGCGCATCGCCTTCCCCTCGAAGGACCACGTGCCCTGGTCGGCCTCGTCGAACCCCGTGAGGAGGTTGAAGAACGTCGTCTTGCCCGCGCCGTTCGGCCCGATCAGCGCGGTGATCGTGCCACGCTGCACCTCGACGTGGTCGACGTCCACCGCGGTCAGTCCGCCGAAGCTGCGCCGCACCCCGTCGGCGACGAGGATCGGGTCCGGCTTGCTCACGCCGGCCAGCGGCTCCACGTCGTGCAGCGCCACGGCGCGCGAACGGTCAGCGGACATCGAAGGCCTGCTCCTTGCGGTTGCCGAAGATGCCCTGCGGGCGGAAGATGACCAGCAGCGCGAGCCCGCCGCCGACGAGCATGAAGCGGATGAAGCCGAAGTTGCTCGAGTCGGCGAACCACTCGGGCAGCTTCCACCCCCGATCGTCGGTCGCGTTCGCGAGCACGCCTTCGGTGAACGAGACGATGAACCAGAAGATCATGGCCCCGATGATCGGGCCGCGCACCTTGCCGACCCCTCCGAGCACCAGCACGGCGTAGGCGAAGAACGTGAGCTCGGTGCGGAACGAGATCGGGTTCGCCGTCTGGTTGCCGATCGCCAGCACGGCGCCACCGAAGGCGCCGATCACGCCCCCGAGCACGAGGCTCACCATCTTGTAGGTGAAGACGTTCTTGCCGAGGCTGCGGGCCGCGTCCTCGTCCTCGCGGATGCTCTTCAGCACGCGCCCCCAGGGGCTGCGCATGAGCGACCAGGTGAGCACGCCGAACAGCGCCACGAGGAGCCACCCCACGAGGATGATCCACATGTTGTACTCGTCGTAGGGCTGCTTCCACAGGAACCGGCGCTGCACGGGGATGGGGTTCGCGGCGCGGAAGTCCCCGGTGAAGCTGTTCAACCCGTCGGTGCCCCCGAAGGTCGGCTCGAGCCGTGGGGACGACACGATCAGCCGGAGGATCTCCGCTGCGGCGATGGTGACGATCGCGAGGTAGTCGGCGCGCAGCCGGAGCGTCGGGAAGCCGAGCAGCAGCGCGAACATCGTCGCCACGACGACGACGAGCGGGATCGTCGCGAAGAGGTTCCAGCCGTACGTCGCGACGGGCACCGCGACGCTGTAGGCGCCGAGCAGGAGGAAGCCGGCCTGGCCGAAGTTGAGCAACCCGGTGTAGCCGAAGTGGACGTTCAGCCCGAGCGCGGCGAGCGCGTAGGCGATGGCGTTGACGCCGATGGCCGTGTAGATCGCGTTCGAGATGACCAGCGACCAGTTCACCCGATGCGCTCCTTCCTGCCGAGGATGCCCTGCGGGCGGACGAGCAGGATGACGATCAGGGCGATCAGGGCGCCGAGGTTCTTCAGGTCCGTGAGCGTGCTGAACCACCACGCCCACAGCTGGACGAACAGCCCGATCGCGAGCGATCCGACGAGCGCCCCGAACGGCCGGCCGAGCCCGCCGAGGGTGATCGCCGCGAACATCAGCAGCAGCAGGTTCGAGCCCATGTTCCAGCGGACCTGCTCGTCGAGGCCGTAGAGGACGCCGCCGAGGCCGGCGAGCGCGCCGCCGAGGATCCAGACGAACATGATGATGCCGTCGGTGTCGATGCCGGACGACGAGGCGAGGTCGGGGTTGTCGGACACGGCCCGCACGGCCTTGCCGACCCGGGTGCGCAGCAGCATGTACGCGACCGCGAGCAGCGTGGCGACCGAGATGCCGACCGCGAACATGTCGCGCGGGGTCAGGCCGATCGAGAGGAACTCGACGTTGCGCTGGCTCGCGAACTCACGGTACGACCGGCCCTGGCCGCCGTAGCGGAACTGGATCAGGAACCGGGCGAAGATGGCGATGCCGATCGACACGATCATCATCGACGTCAGGCCGATCCGTCGGCGCCGCATCGGGCGCCACACGCCGCGCTCGAGCGCCGAGCCGAACGCCGCCGCCGCGGCCATGCCGAGCAGCGCCGAGAACGCGAGCTGCAGGAAGCCCGTCACGCCTGATCTCGAGTCGAAGATGCGGATGTTGGCGTCGACCCACCACGCGATGACGGCACCGAACGTGACGATCTCGCCGTGGGCGAAGTTCGACAGCCCGGTGGTGCCGTAGATGAGCGACAGCCCGACGCTCGTGATCGCGATGACGAGGCCGAAGCGGATGCCGTTCGCGATCGTCTGGGGCAGGAGGTCGAGCTTCGTCGAGCGGCCGTCGCCACCGCCGCCACCGCCACCGCCGCCACCCGCGGCCAGGTTGAAGTTGGCGTTGCCGCCGAGCCCGGTGCGCGCGTTCACCTCCCTCGTGCCCTGGCCGTCGGCGGGCGCGAGGCCCTCCGGCAGGGAGGCGGGATCGAGCGTGACGGTGTAGGTGCCCTCGGCCGGGACGGGGATGTCGACCACGCCGGTGGCGTCCGTCTCTCCGGTCGCCACCTCGTTGCCGTCTGCGTCCGTCACGACCACGGCCGCGCCTGGCACCGGCTCGCGGTTGCGGCCGTTGCCGTTCGAGGTGTCCTGGACGCGCACCTTGATGATGATCTCGTCGTCCTGGGCGGTGGCCGGGGACCACAGCGCCCCGGCGAGCGCGATGAACACGAGGACGATCGCAGCGAGATGTCGGGGTCGAAGGGTCAAACGTGGCTCCCCCGCGCGCCGGTCGCGCACGTCGGGCGGGTATTTGATCCCCTCCCCACGGTGTGCGTCAATAGCAGCCGTGCAACAGCCGGCGAACAGCCCGAGCGGGGCGGGGGCGGTGGCCGCGGTCGTCGCCGCGGCAGCGCTGTTCGGCACCACCGGCACCGCCGTGCAGCGGGGTCCGGCCGGTGCGACGTCGCTCGGGGTCGGCGCGGCACGTCTGCTCCTCGGCGGCGCCACGCTCGCGGTGATCGCCCGCACGTGCCGACCCCGCGGCGGGCGTGCGTGGCGCCCGCACGTGGCGAGCGCGCTGCTCGGCGGCCTGATGGTCGCGGTGTACCAGCTCGCCTTCTTCCACGCGACGCGCCACGCCGGCGTCGCGCTCGGGACCGTCTGCACGATCGCGAGCGGCCCCGTCTTCGCCGGCGCCATCGCCTGGGTGCGATCACGCCACGTCCCGTCGCGGGCGTGGGTCGTCGGGACCATCGGGTGCATCGTCGGCGTCGCGCTGCTCGGCGTGGCCGGGCGCTCGCGGTCGGACGTCGAGCTGATCGGCATCGCGACCGCGCTGCTGTCCGGGTTCGGCTACGCGGCCTACGCGAGCGTGGCGAAGCACCAGATGGAGCGCGGCCTCGACGCGGCGGCGAGCATGGCGTCGCTGTTCCTGCTCGGCGGGCTGATCACCGCGCCGCTGCTCGCGCTGGAGCCGATGGCGTGGCTGCGCACCGGTCGCGGGGTCGTCATGATCCTGCACCTCGGTGTGGTCACGGTCGGGCTCGCCTACACGCTGTACGGCCGGGGGCTGCGCGTGCTGCCCACGCCGACGGTCGTCACGCTCACCCTGGTGGAGCCGATCAGCGCCGCGCTGCTCAGCGTGGCCGTGCTCGACGAGCCGATCCGCGCGCTCGGCTGGGTGGGCATCGGGATCGTGCTCGCCGGCCTCGTCGTCGCGGCACGGGCACCGGCCGCCTCCGCCCCGACGCCGACGGCCACCCTCACACCGGTGGACGCGACCGCGTGAGCACCGACGCGGTGCCCCAGCCGACGCTGCGCGGCGCGCTCGACGAGACGTCCTGCGAGGTGCTGCTCGTCCGGCACGGCCGCTCGGCCGACGTCGTCCCCGGATCACCGGAGTCGGCCGATCCGCCGCTGCACGACGTCGGCCACGAGCAGGTGGCGGCGCTGGCACGCCGGCTGGCGCCCCTGCGCATCGACGCGGTGCACAGCTCGCACCTGCGCCGCGCGATGGACACGGCCGCGCCGCTCGCGGCGGCGCGTGGGCTCGAGGTGCAGGTGCACCCGGACCTGGAGGAGATCCGGCTCGGGTCGTGGGCGAACGGCGAGTTCCGCCGCCGCGCCGCGACCCTCGATCCGGAGTGGGTGGCGTGGAGCCGCACAGGGCGCTGGGACGGGATCCCCGGGTGCGAGGGCGACGACGCGCTGCGCACGCGGGTGGCCGCGGTCGTGGACCGGATCGCGCTCGACCACCTCGGCGGACGGGTCGCGGTCGTCGCGCACGGCGGCGCGATCGGTGCGTACGTCTCGTTCCTCCTCGGCACCCACCGGTCGCTGTGGATGACGGTCGAGAACACGAGCATCACCGTCGTGCGCCTGAGCGAGCTCGACGGACCCACCGTCGTCGCGGTCAACGACTGCCACCACCTCTACGACCCGGTGCTCGGCGGCGCGTGATCGGTACGGTCGGGTGATGTCCGCGACCACCGACGCCACCGGCACGACCGTCCCCGCACCGCCCGAGCGCCCGGCGCCGCTGCGCACGCGCGTGAGCGACCTGCTCGGCGTCGACTACCCGATCGTCCAGGCGCCGATGGGCTGGATCGCGCGGTCGCAGCTCGCGTCAGCCGTCAGCGAGGCGGGCGCGCTCGGGATCATCGAGACCTCGTCCGGCGAGCTCGACGCGATCCGATCGGAGATCGTGCGGATGCGGGAGCTGACCGACCGCCCGTTCGGCGTGAACATCGCCCAGCTGTTCGTGCGCGACCCGTCGATCGTCCAGTTCGTGGTCGACCAGGGCGTGCGCTTCGTGACGACCTCCGCGGGCGACCCCACCCGGTACACCGCGCAGCTCAAGGAGGCCGGCCTCACCGTCTTCCACGTGGTGCCGACGCTGGCGGCCGCGCTGAAGGCGGTGGACGCCGGCGTCGACGGCCTCGTCGTGGAGGGCGGCGAGGGCGGCGGGTTCAAGAACCCGCGCGACGTCGCGACGATGGTGCTCCTGCCGCTCGTCGCGTCGCGGGTCGAGGTGCCGGTGATCGCCGCCGGGGGCATCGTCGACGGCGCGTCGATGGCGGCCGCCTTCGCCCTCGGCGCCGAGGGGGTGCAGATGGGGACGCGCATGGTGAGCGCCGCGGAGTCGCCGGTGCACCCCAACTGGAAGGACGCGATCGTCGCCGCGGCCGAGACGGACACCGTCTTCCTCAACCGCTTCTCGAAGCCCGGGCTGCGCGCGCTGCGCACCGGGCGCAGCACCAGGCTCGAGCGCGAGGAGCACGTGGCGATGGCGGAGTTCGGCTCGGCGCTCGAGCTCTACTTCGGCGGGGACATGGAGGCGTCGCTGGCGTTGACCGGCCAGGTCGCCGGGCGGATCGACGAGGTCCGCCCGGTCCGTGAGATCATCGACGACACGATCACCGGGTTCCGCTCACGCGTGCGCGAGCTCGCCGCGTTCGGCTGAGGGCACGGCCGGCGCCGGCACCGCCGTCGCGAGGGCGAGCCACACGGTCGCCGCCCACAGGGCGGTCGCGCCGGCCACGTGCGCGGCGACGAGCGCCGCCGGGATGCCGCTGAAGTACTGCAGGTAGCCGATCGCGCCCTGCAGCACCGCCAGCGCGATCCACGCGGTGAGCGGCGCCTCGAGCGCCCGCAGCTCGTGCGGACGCCTCCGCAGCCGTGCGCCGAGCGCGACGACGAGGGCGAGCGTCAGCCAGACGGCGACGGCGTGCGCCCGCGCCGCGGTCGCGATCTCGATGCCGTAGCGACGGGCCTCCTCGTCGCCGGCGTGCGGACCCGCGCCGGTGACCACGGTGCCGAGCACGACGACGATCGCAGTCGCCACGGTGATCGCGGCCACGTGCCGCCGCGTCGGACGCGCGAGCGGCCGCCGGCGCACCTCGTCCGCCGTGCCCGCCCGGTGCACCAGCACGACGGCGTTCGCGACGAGGACCATCGACAGCAGGAAGTGCCCCTGCACGGCCGCCGGGTGCAGGTCGACGAGCACGGTGATGCCGCCGAGGACGATCTGGCCGATCACGCCCGCCACGAGGCCGAGCGACAGCAGCGTGAGGTCGCGCCGGCGCGGCGAGCGCACGAGCGACCCGAGCACCGCGAGGACCACGCCGAGCGCGACGAGGCCGGTGAACAACCGGTTCACCTGCTCGATCGCCGCGTGCGTCGACGACACGTCCACCAGGCGCTCGTCGTTGCAGTTGGGCCAGTCGTCGCACCCGAGCCCGGAGCCGGTCAACCGCACGGCCGCGCCCGAGACGACGATCACGCACAGCAGCAGCAGGGCGGCGACGCACACGGCGCGGTAGCGCGACGGGCCGATGCGGCGGGCGATCACGCGGCCAGCGTACGGGAGCACGTCCGCGGGCTCCACGCCACGGTGCACCCGGGCCCGTGGCTACGGTCACCCCGGTGCTGACGAGCTTCGACGACCTCCCGATCCACCAGGCCACGGTCCCGGTGGCGCACACCGCGACCGCCGACCTGAACCACTACGACCGCTACTTCTTCAACGGCTACTCCTCCGACGGGGAGCTGTACTTCGCCGTCGCGATGGGCCTCTACCCGAACCGGCACGTCACCGACGCGGCCGTGAGCGTCGTGCGGGGCGGCACGCAGCGATCCGTGTTCGCGTCCCGGCGGGCGCCGCTCGACCGCCGCGACGCCACGATCGTCGGGCCGATCCGGGTCGACGTGGTCGAGCCGCTCCGGGTCCTGCGGGTGGTCGTCGACGCACCCGAGCACGGCCTGCGCGCCGACCTGCGGTTCGAGCGCCGCTCCCCCGCGATCGAGGAGCCACACTTCTTCCAGCGGGTCGGGGCGCGGGTGCTGTTCGACTACACCCGCTTGACGCAGTTCGGGCGCTGGACCGGCTGGCTCGAGGTGGCCGGTGAGCGCCTCGAGATCGATCCGCGGGACGTGGTCGGCTCGCGCGACCGGTCGTGGGGCGTCCGGCCCGTCGGGGAGCCCGCGCCGTCGGGCGCGCCGGTCGGGCTGCCGCAGTTCTTCTGGCTGTGGGCGCCCGTCAACTTCCCGTCGGGCGCGACGCACTTCGACGTGAACGAGCACGGCGACGGTCGCCGGTGGCACGAGGTGGGGGCTCTCGCGCCGGACGGCGACGAGGAGCCGCGGCTGGTGCGCACGGTGGAGCACCGGCTGGCGTGGCGGCCCGGCACCCGCTGGGTCGACTCGTTCGAGTACGACCTCGTCGACTGGGACGGCTCGGTGACCACCGTGCGCCTCCGGCCGCGGTGGGAGTTCCAGATGAGCGGGCTCGGCTACGGCCACCCGCGCCACGGGCACGGCACGTGGCAGGGCGAGTCCGTCGTCGCCGGCGAGGAGCTCTCGCTGCCGGTCGGCGACCCGTGCACCCGGGAGCACGTCCACGTGCAGGCGGTGTGCGACGCGACGCTCCTGCGACCGGACGGCTCGAGCGAGGCGGGGATCGGGATCCTCGAGCAGCTCGCGATCGGCCCGCACCCGAGCGGCCTCACCGGGATCTTCGACCCGTTCGCCGCGGGGTGAGCGCGTGGGGGGCGGCGCCGGCTCAGGTGTGCCGGATGGTCATCCCGCCGTCGACCGGGATGACCGCGCCGTTGACGTAGCTCGCCGCGGGCAGGCAGAGGCTGAGCGTCATCTGCGCGACCTCCTCGGGATCGCCGTACCGGCGCAGCGGCACCCGCCGCTTCGCGTACACCTCCTTGGAGGCCGGATCGATCGACGCCGTCATGCCGGTGTCGATCGGGCCGGGGCAGATGCAGTTGACGGTCACGCCGTGCCGGCCGAGCTCGACGGCGAAGCTCTTCGTCAACCCGACGACGCCGGCCTTCGACGCCGCGTAGGCGGCGAGCCCGGCGGTGGTCACGATCGACTCGGTCGAGGCGATGTTGACGACGCGCCCGCCGCCGTCCGCGGCGCGCAGGTGCCCGAGGCACAGCCGCACGAGGCGCGAGTGCGCGGTGAGGTTGACGGCCAGCGTGCGCTCCCAGCCGGCTTCGTAGCTCGCCTCGTCCTGGAAGGCGGACGTCGGGATCGAGACGCCGGCGTTGTTGACGAGCACGTCGACGCCGCCGAGGCGCTCCTCGACGGTCGCCACGAGGCGCTTGAGCGCCTCGTGGTCGGCGACGTCGCACGCCACGTCGACGGCCGCGTCCGGGCCGTGGACGTCGCGGATCTCGTCGACGACGGCGAGGACCCGCTCGGGGTCGAGGTCGACGACCGCCACGCGCGCACCTTCGTCGGCGAAGAGGTGGGCCGTGGCGCGGCCCATCCCGGACGCCGCTCCCGTCACGACCACCCGGCGGCCGGCCACCGAGCGGGACAGGCGGGTCAGCCGCCCGCTCACGATGTTGCCCCCGCCCGCCACTCCAGTCGGCCGTCGATGCCGTACCGGCGGAGGACGACCGCCTTCGTCGGCCGGAGGCGCACGAACACGTGCGTGTCCGCCTCCGGGCCGCCGGGCTCGAACCGGTCGAGGTCGTAGCCCATCCGGTCCCACAGCTCGCGACGCCCCTCGGCGGTGTCGACGACCTCGGCGTGGCCCCACAGGACGCAGCTGTCCCACCCGGTCGCCTCCGACACGGCGAAGTGCACCGACAGGCGGCCGTTGGCGCGGACGTTGGCCACCTTGGCCTCGGCCGTCGCGAGGAACGTGATCAGCTGCTCACCGTCCCAGGCGACCGCGGTCGGCGAGACGTACGGGGTGCCGCTCGCCGAGACCGTGGCGAGGTAGGCGAGCGGACCGTAGCGGCGCGAGTCGGTGATGACGTCGGCCAGGGTCAGCTCGGGTGACGGGGTCAGGTCGGTCACGCGGTGGTCCTCCTGGGGTGCGGCGCCCGCGGCTCAGGGCGCATCGGGCATGGGGATGTGGATGCCGGGGATCCCCTGCTTCCACTCCTCGAACGTGTTCGGCACGAGCCCCTGGTACGGCGTGCCCGCCTGGGGGTGGTCGCGGTTCCAGGAGAAGTGGCTCGGCGTGATCTGCCACGCCCCGCGGCTCGCGTCGAACGCACCGTCCACCATCAGGTTCGTCCCGCTGACGTAGCTGGAGGCGTCGCTCGCGAGGAACAGCAGCGGGCCGCGCAGGTCGCGCTCGGGGTCACCGAGGCGGCGCATCGGCGTCCGGCTCTCGATCCAGGCCGAGATGCCGAGGCCCTCCAGCGCCGGGCGCGTCATCTCGGTGACGAAGTAGCCCGGCGACAGGGCGTTCACCCGGACGTTGCGATCCGCCCACTCGACCGCGAGCAGCTTGGTCAGCTGCACCACCGCGCCCTTCGCGGCGTAGTACCAGGGGTTGACGAACTCGCCGCCACCGCTCGCGAGGATCGAGGCGATGTTGACGATGCTGCCGCTCCCGCGCTCCAACATGTGCGGGGCGCACTCCCTGGTGAAGCACCACACCCCGAACAGGTCGACGTCCACGACCCGGCGGAACGTCTCGTGGTCGCTCCACTCGCTCGGCAGCCCGCGCAGGTCGCTGATGCCGGCGTTGTTGACGAGCACGTCGATCCGGCCGTGCTGCTCCAGCACCTCGGCCACCACGCGGCGCACGTCGTCGACGACCGTCACGTCGCCGGCGTGCGTGGTGACGGAGCGGCCGTGGCGCGCTCGCAGCCCGGCGGCGTTCTCCTCCAGCAGCTCCTCGCTGCGGGCGGTCAGCGCCACGTCGGCGCCGGCCTCCGCGAGCACGTCGCTGAAGGTCAACCCGAGGCCCATCGAGCCCCCCGTCACGAGCGCGACCTTCCCGCTCAGGTCGAACATCGACATGGCGCCTCCTCCTGCCCGGCGCCGCCGGCGGCGGCGCCGGGCACGCTAGACGGGCGACGCCGTCGGGCCGCGAGCCGGACCGCACCCCGTCGGCGGGGTCGTTCCCCCGCCGACGGCGCGGCGGTAGCGTTCGGGGCGGTGAAGAAGCAGACGGTCGAGGAGCGCCGCACCGAGATCCTCGAGGTCACGTGCGAGGTCGTGATCGAGCGCGGCTTCGCCGGCACCCGCATCGCCGACGTCGCCAAGCGGCTGGGCGTCTCCAGCAGCCTCATCCACTACCACTTCGACTCGAAGGAGCAGCTGCTCGCGGAGGCCTTTGCCCACTACGCGCGCAAGGACGTGGCCGAGATGGTGGCCGAGGTCGAGGCCGGCCCGACGTTCCTCGCGCAGCTGGACCGCGCGATCCAGAACTCGGTGCCGGAGGGCAGCGACGACGTCGAGTGGATGCTGTGGATCGACGGGTGGGGCGAGGCGCTCCGGAACCCGATGATGAAGAAGATCAGCCAGGAGCTCGACGAGCAGTCGACCGAGCTCCTCGAGCGGATCATCACGAGCGGCGTGGAGGCAGGCGAGTTCGAGTGCGCGGACCCGCGGTCGGCCGCGATGCGCCTGACCGCGCTGGTGGACGGGCTGGCCATCCAGTTCGCCGCCCACGACGGGATGATGGACCGGCACCAGCTGATCGACCACGTCCGGGCGGCCGCCGCGTCCGAGGTGGGGCTGACGCCCGCGGCGTTCGAGCAGACGGTCGACGACGCCCCGGCGGACGTGTTCAGCGAGCCCGGCGCGGCGACGGACGTCGCGCTGCGGCACCTCGTCTCGCGCTCGTGCGACGCGGTCATCCGGGCCGACGTCGAGGCGTGGGCGGCCACGTGGGCGGCTGACGGGCGCTGGGAGCCGGAACCCGGCAGCGTGCTACGGGGGCGGGAGGAGATCGTGCGTGCGTGGCAGGACGCGCGCGGCGCGATGACGTGGGTCGTCCAGACGCCCGCCGTCACCGTGTTCGAGGTGAACGAGAGCACGGGGATCGGTCACGGCCGCGTCACGATCGACGAGCGGTTCGAGCGCACCGGCGGCGGGACCGGATCGCTGCTGGCGACCTACGAGGATCGCTACGAGCGCGTCGGCGGCCACTGGCTCTTCGCCGACCGACGCCTCCACCGGATCGCCGCGAGCTGACCTGCGCCGCCGCGGGGCCGCGACCGCTCGGCGGGCCCCCCGGCACGCCGGCGCGGCCGGGTCAGGGCGGTGGTCCCACGGGACCCGTGACGGAGTCGTCGACGGAGACGCCGTCCACCACCGCTCGGTCGACGCTGACGACCCGGCCACCCGTGTCCGGATCGGCGGCCACCACCACCGTGACCTGGTGGCGGCCCGGCGGCAGGCCCTCGACCCGGAAGAACTCGACGTCGTCCTGGCGCTCCGGCGCGTGCTGCCGCGCAGCCACCGGCGGGCCGCCGTCCACCTGGACCACCGCGATCCCGTGGTGGGGCGCCGTCGCGCCGTGGAGCGCGACCTGGGTCCCCGTGAACTCGAACGCGAACTGCGCCGGGAGGCAGCGCACGCACTGGGCCTCGGCGAACCGGTCCGTGCCGCCGAACTTGCCGCTGCCCGACCCGACCTGCCACGTGGCGCCGCGGTTGAAGTCGAACCGTGCGCTCGCCGGTGGCGCCGTCGTCGTGCTGCCGGCGGTCGTCGGAGCGGCCGTGGCGGGCGGCGCCGTGGTCGAGGTGGTGGGGCCGCCCGCGCCGACGGTGCCGCCCGGCGCACCACCGCCCGGCAGCTGCGGGACGTCCCCTTCGAAGGCGCCCATCAGGTCGACGACGACGTGCGTCGACGCGTTCGTGAAGAGCTGGAACGTCCCGTCGGCCGCCACCGGGACCACGACGAAGTTCGAGATGCTCTGCCCGGCCGCGGAGGAGTTGACGACGGACGTGCCCGGACGTGGCGCGCCGGTGGCCCACGCCGTCACGAAGCCGGGGCCCGCCGTCTCGGTCAGGGCGATGTTGATCCCCACGGCGCTCGCACCGGCGCGACCCGTGGCGACAACCAGCGTGGTGGCGGCCTCCACGGGCCCGGCACCACCCGAGCGCGTGTCGAGGATCCTCGTCGGCGTCGCCACCACGTAGCGGGAGGGCGCCGACTCGGCGGCCGCCGTGGGACCGAGCGCCGTCGTGACGGCCCATCCACCTGCGCCCGAACCCGCGAGCAGCGCGGCGAGGAGCGCGAGCCGCCGCCCAGCCCGCCGGTTCACGGGACGAACGCGCCCATGAGGTCGACGACGAGGTGGGTCGCAGCGTTGGTGTACAGCCGGAACGTGCCGTCGTCGGCGACCGGGACGATGACGAAGTTGGAGACGTTCTCGCCGGCGGCGCTGGAGTTGACCACCGAGGCGAGCGGCCGCGGCGTCGCGCCGGCCCACGCCGTGACGAAGCCCGGACCGACCGTCTCCGTCAGGGCGATGTTGACCCCGACGGCGGTGGCGCCGGCGCGGTTCGTCGCCACCACGATCGTCGTGCCGGCGCCGAGCGGTGCCGCCCCGCCGACCCGCGTGTCGAGCAGGCGGGCCGGCTCGAGCGAGAGGTACGACGCTCGCGACTCGCCGGCCGCGGCCAGCCGCTGCGCGCCGCCGGTCGCCACCAGCCCGCCGGCGACGCTGGCCGCGAGGAGCCCCCCGGCGAGCATGAGCTTGTCCAACGATCGCACGCGCGTCCCCCTCGCCGCCGAGCCCCCGCTGGCGCCGGGAACACCTACCCCGGTCGGGCGATGCAGGATCCGCCCGTTCGGGTGCTCCTGCGCGAGCGCTGACGGCGCGGCCACGGTTCGGCCGGACGGTCGCGGATCAGGTGCAACGACATCCGTCCGCCCGGCGATCTCTCCGCAGAGCGGGTCGCCCGGGTGGGCCGGCGCGCTGGTGCGTACGGCGGTGCGCACCGGCCGCCGGCGGGCGGGCCCGGCGCCGCGCGCCGGTGCGCCCGCCGTCCGCCGTCACGGAACCATCAAGATGTGCGCGAGGAGCGGCCGATCACCCGATGGGGGCTCACGGCGGCACGCTCGGGATGGCACGCTCTCCGACCATCGGGCGGACGAGAGGCGGGCGGATGACGGCAGGAGCGAGGGACCGCGGGCGCCGCCCGCAGGGTGGGAGCGGCGACCACGCGACGGTGGTGGAGCTCGCGGGCGAACTGGACCTGGAGACGGTCGCGCCGGCGTCGCAGGTGCTGTGGACCGCCATGGAGCAGAGCTGCCACCTCCTCGTGGACATGTCGCAGGTGACGTTCATCGGCTCCACGGGGCTCAGCCTGTTGCTCCGGGCCCGCGCCGAGCTGGTCGCGCGGTCCGGATCCCTGCGGGTGCGGAACCCGTCGCCGCCGGTGCTGCGCCTGCTGCAGCTGACCGACCTGGCCGAGCTGCTGCTGCTGGACGTGCACGTGGCCGCGGTGGGACGGCTCGCCGAACCCACGGCCACCCGCTGACGGCCGATCGGGCGGGCTGCGACGGGTCGCGTCGAGCCGGCCGTGGCCGCACCTCGTCGAAGCAGCGTGTCAGCGCTGTGCGGCACGGCGGCGTCCTGGTCGACGTCGAGCGGTGCGTCCGGCCGCCGCACGGCATCGCGAGTCCGGGGTGGTTCCCGGGTCCGTCATGCCGAGCACGTGAAGGTATGGCTTCGGCCGCCCGCAGCTGCCGGCCGCAGGCGTCGCGTGCTCTCCACCCCCCGTCGCCGACGTCGTGCGACGCGCTCCCCGAGCCTCACGATCCTGTGATCGTGGCCGGGCTGTCGGGGCCGGTCGGTTCGGCGGGACCCACCGGCCCGCACGGCCCCGTCGCGGAACGGCCCCCGGGGGGCGGGAACCCGGGGGCCGCTCGACGCGATCGCGGCTCGTTCCACCGGCGGAGTGGAACGAGCCCGCACGCCGTGCGTCAGGTGCGGTCTCCGGCACAGGCGGCTGTGCCTGAGCGTGCCCTTGACGATCTCGTGACGAACTGACCCGAACGCGGCTTACCCGCTGGTAGCACCCCGGCCTGCACCTCGTGCGTCAGCACGCGCACACGACGAACGTGCCGCAGGCAACGGTACCGAGGCGCTCCGAGGGGGATGATCCAGCCGGTCAGGTTCCTCCAACACCGACTGGAGGAACTGAACAGCAAGAGCTGCTGCGCTTCTGGCTGGCGGGACCCAGCAGCGCAGATGATGGCGGCCCCTCGCTCCCGCCGGGCGGGGGGCCGCTGCGCGCCCGGAGCTCGACGCCACGCATGGTGCCGCGGGCGGAGCGGCTCCGAGAACCCGACGCGACGAGCGGAGCCGCTCCCAGCCCTGGCCGCACCCGGAGAGCACGGCAACATCTACGACCCGAGCAGTCCAGGCCTTCGCACGAAACTCCGGCACCTCATCCGGCAGCACTCCGTTCGGGTGTCTACCCGCCGGTACGATGATGTTGACGTTACGTCAAGTCCCGACCGGGTACCTGAGGCCGATGTCCGCCCTCGGCGAACCGCACGTGGAGTTGGCGTTCGACCCTGTGCCCGCCGCACCGACCCAGGCCCGCCGCGCGCTCCGCACGATCCTCGACGACGACGACCCGATCCGTGAGGCCGTCACGTTGGCGGTCAGCGAGCTCGTCACGAACGTGGTGTTGCACACCGGCGCTGGCGGCGTGCTTCGAGCCTGGGACCCGAAGCCGGATGTCCCGCTCCGCGTCGAGATCGAGGACGCTGAGCCGACGACGCCACGGGTCGCCCCCGTCGACCACGCTCGCTCAACAGGTCGCGGACTCCGCATCGTCAGCCAGCTCGCCGACGACTGGGGGAGCCGCCCCACCCGCCGCGGCAAGATCGTCTGGGCCGAGTTCGACCGCCTCCGCGGCCGACACGCCCTCGACCGCTGACGGGCACGACTCACGGCCGATCAGGCTTGAACGCCGCTTGGAGGCGGCGGCTGTCGCATCCGCGGGCCACCGACGGCCACGACACGAACAGCGGCCCCCATCTTCGACGACGCGTCCGACCGATGCGGATCGGCTGGCCACCCCGACGTCCGGGTGATCCTCAGGATGTTCCTGCTCCGTGCGGTGCTGCTCCTCACCTGCGGTACGGTTCCCGTGCTCGTGGTGCGGGCTTCAGCAGCAGGCCCTTCACGCCACGCCTGGCGCACGGCGATGAGTGACCCGACCGGTGACGACAACTTCCATGCACGGCTCGCACGCCTCGATGGTGAGGCGCGTGTGGAGCTCGTCGGCGAGATCGACCGCGCCGCCATGGACGACGTGTGGAACATCCTGTCGGCAGCGATCACCCTCAGCCCGCAACAGCTCGCCATCGACTTGGCTCACGTCACCTTCATGGATTCCAGCGGCCTGCACCTGCTCATCGACGCGCACGAAGCGGTGACGGGCGCGGGCGGCTCGTTCACCCTCGCGAACGTGCCGGCACGCGTCCGCAAGCTGCTCGACATCACCGGCCTGAGCCACCTCGGCTGAACCGGCGCTGCTGTGCCCGAACGCCCCTCTCCTCCGCGGCGGCCGTAGAGCGTGCGAAGTCACCGGGGCATGGAGTCGCGGTGCGGCTCCTTCACCACGTCGTCGTCGGTGTTCTCGTCGTCCCGCTCGCGCTGACGCTCGTGCTCGTAGCTGTGGGCGACCTGCGCGGCGCGCGGGAGTACCGCCGCGACCTCGCCGGGGTGAAGCCGAAGGGTCGGCCGATCTCACGTGGCCTGGTCACGTGCGGCGCGGTGCGTGCATGCGGTGCGGCTCGTCGAGCGTCACCCGCTCCGCTGCCCACGACGTCAGCAGCTCGGCCAGCGCCGTGGCGATCTGCTGCCGGTCGCGGAGCAGCCGGTCACACCCATCGATCGACCGCAGCATCTCCGCCTGCGACAGCGGCGCCATCGCAGCCGACCGGCTAGGGCCGCACCTCGTAGAAGCAGCGTATTAGCGCTGTGCGGTACGTCATAACTCCTGGTCAACGTCGAGCGGTGCGTCCGCTATTAGGCGTTGAACGAAGGAGACGAGATCATGCCCATGACCACCAACGACGCAGAACGGGGCGTTCAGGAAACCCTCGACCGCGCCGCCTACGACCGCCGCTCCCTCGCCGAGCTTCCGCCAGTCCCGACGGTCGAGGAGATCGTGACACCGCTGCTGTCCGGCCTCGACAAGCTCGTTCGACTCCGCGACCGGGCCGAGTGCTACGAGTTCATCCTGTCGTTCAAGACCGGCGGGGCGACGGACCAGGAGCGAGCGGACGCGCAACACACCATCGACGTGGTCCGCGACGTGATCGAGATGATCGCGATGTGGATGAGCACCCACTTCCCCAGCGGAGCGGACGCCTCAGCGGCGTACGCGACGGCGCGTGGCCTCCTCGAGGGGTTCGCCGACGTTTCCGAGATCCGCCGGCAGATCGCATCAGAGCGCTGCTGGGATCTACTCATGGCAGAGTAGTTCATCGCGGCGAACTTGAACGGCCCCTCGCTTCGGCGGGGGGTCGTTCGCGTGGCTGCGCATTCACCCGGTTGAGGATGAAGAAGAGGATCCCCGAGGGGTGACAGCCTTGTAACTACAGCGCTAGGATCGGTCCGTTCCCGGGTGACCAGTTGCCGCTGGACCACCGTAGCGAAGGCTCAGGCCGGAGCCGGGGGCGGGCTGCCCCGGTAGTTCAGTGGATAGAACAGCACTTTGGCTAAGTTGCAGGCCGGGAGTTCGAGTCTCCCCCGGGGCACCCTGAAAAACAGAAACGGCCGCCCTTGCCGGGGCGGCCGTTTCGCGATGCCCCCCCGTGCGACTACCGCCGTGAAGGCTGCAGGGCAGTACAGGGAACAGCACTTTGGCTGGGTGTGACGGTACCACCCGCTACCGCCGGGAGCAATCACCGATCGCGCGGAGAGCGCACACCAACCCGCAAACGGGTCGCAAACGGCGACTCCCCGCTCAAGCATCATCACGGGCAGTGGTGGCCTACTCCCAGTGCTTCTCCCGTGCGCGGGCCGCATAGAGCCGTAGCTGGTCAGCGAGGAGATCCGCCACGTCCAGGCTGACCATGTACCAGATTGGATCGGCATCGGCTGTCGCCCCGATCTTCAGGATGACCACCGGCGCGAGCGTGTGCGGATCCTTCCCCTCCCCCACGCGGATGCTGGCCGGCCACGCCAGGTGAGGCTCGGTGTATCCGAAGGCGTCCCTCGGTTCTGCGTCATCGTCCACCCTCGGAGATGTTCGCGCGCTACACGGCTAGCCGGTGACGGCGATGCCGATGAGGGACCCCCGGCGGACGCCGTCGATGATCGCGTCGTGAACGGTGCGGGCGAGGTCCTGTTCATGGATGGCGTTGCCGTTGATCACGATCCCGCCGACGTTCACGACGACCCCACCGCCGATCCCGCCGCCGCTGCCGAGCATGTGGCGGGTCTGCGCCGCGGTGTAGATCCGTTCGCCGCCTTGGAGGTTGACGATCTCCGGGCCGTTCTCACCGACGAGCGCTGGGCCGGCGACCGCCGAGGTCGTACCGGACGCATAGGCCCTGCCGTTGTAGATCGGGGCGATGCGAACCTGACGGTCACGGGTCAGGCGGTCCAGAGCGTCCCTCACGCCCTTCTCAGCCCACGTGTCGACCTCGGGGGCGAACAGTGACGCCCGCTCCCTGGCGAGGCCGTCCAGCATCGATACCGCCGTGTCGAAGTCGCCGCGGTCGATCGCGGCGTTGATCTCCGTGAGCTTCGACGGTGGGATCCCGCCGATCGCGTCGCCGTAGGCCATCACTTCGAGCTTGACGTCGTTCGTGGCGATCTGATGCTCACGCGCGGCCCGCTCCGCGTCCTCCGCTCCGGTGACCGCTGCGGCCCACGATTCCTTCGCCTTCACCTCGAGGTCATCGAAGGTGTTTTGCAGCTCCAGGAACGAGTTCTCCGTGTTCAACCGGCCGGTGAGCAGGTCGTACTGGGCGCGCATGTCCCGCATCGCATCCTCGACGACCCCGGCGGCCGCGCCGGCGTCCTTGAAGCCACGACGTGCACCCTCGAGCGGGCCCTGGATGTCGATCGCAGCCGCTCCGGCGGCGTCGACCGATGCGGCGAACACGTCTACCCCGAACTTGGCCGCTGCCGCGTTGGTGGTGCGGTTCCCCTCCAACGCCTCCGTCAGCTCATCGACGACGGTGCGGGTGGTGTCGACCTGCTCCTCAGCGTTCCCGTAGGCCTCAGTCGCGATGTCGAGGTTGTCGCGGAGCTCCTTGAGTTTCTGACCCTCCTCGTCGTACTTGACGATCCCCTCCGCCCGGTACTTGATGTGACCTTGTAGCGCCCGGTCGAGCTCGCCGATGATGTCCCGCTCACCCGTCAACTGGGCGATGACATCCTGTGTCGAGTACCCGAAGTCCTTCGCGGCTGAGATCGTGCCCCGGTACTCCTCCTCGAGCTTCGACGCGGCTTCTTCGAATCGGGCGTCGCGCAGATCCTCCTGCACCCCGACTAGGAGCTTGGTTTCTTCCTTCAACTCCTTGGCCCGTTGCCCGACCTTCTCCATGACGGTCGAGATCCCCATCATCGCGACCGTGGCCACACCGAGGCCGGCGCCGGCCTTCACGAAGTTCTTGAACGAAATGTTCCCCTCGGACGCGTACTCCGCGAACTGGCCGATGGCCATGTTGAGTGGCCCCATCGCCGCGGCGACACCTGGGAGTTCCTGGGATGCGTTGCCGGCGAAGTTCGCGACGACGGAACGGGTGTTATCTGTCCGGCGGGAGGTGTCATCAAACGCGTCGCCGAGTCGGCGGACGTTCTGCTCCGCATCCAACGGCCGGCGGATCTCGATCATCCGTACCCGGTCGGAGAACCGGTCGACGTCACCGCCGGCGTCGATGAAGGCTTGGCCGGCGCGTTGCGCCCGATCCTCCACCTCGGCAGCCTGTGACCCGTCCAACCCGCGGACCTTCGAGCTGAACGCGTCCACGTCGCCGCCCGCTGCGAGGAACCCGGACCCGGCGCGCTTGGCGTCGGCCTCGAGTCGGCCGATGTTCGCCGGGTCGAGGTCGTCGAGCCTGGTGCCGAATCGGTCGACGTCACCACCTGCGGACCCGAAGGCCGCGCCGAGGCGTTCTACGCCCGCCTCAGCGCCCCTCAGGCCGCCAGCAGCGTCGAGCTTGTCGAACTTGCCGCCCAGCTTCTCGGCGTCGGAACCGGCCGACCCGAATGCCTTCTGTAGCCCCTTCGCGTCACCGATGATTTCGATCGACAACCGGCGCGAACTACCTGCCATCACGATGTCCCTTCATGAGAGGTGTGTGGTCGGGGGCGCAGGCCGGCGGTTGGAGGGCCGTAGTGCCGTGCCTTCAAAGCTCCCGGAAGGAGCCACGCCCCCGACCAGAACTCAGACCGCCGTCACCAGACAGATCGAGGCGGGACGGACCACGGTGAGCGCCAGGCGCTCCTCGGCACGGATGAGCGTCTGGTTCGCGATGAACTCGGCGGTACCACCACCGGGCTGCACCTCGAGCGTCGGCGCCTGACGGACGTACAGACGGGCCGCGTCACGCAGGTTCGCCACGAGCGCCGTGTTCTCCGTCATCCGGACTGTGAGCGCCACAGGGATGCCCCACAGCCGCGGCGTCGTCTGCTCCGCCGGGTTGCCGAGCAGATAGTTCCCGGCGGTGTCCTTCGCGAGGAGGAACCCGGACGACGCCCAGTCGTTCGGGTGCATGATGATGATGTCCGGCTCGAGGAACGCCGTCGTGCGGATCGTGTTGACCGCCGTCGCGATCGCATCCAGGTCTGTGCCGGCCGAACCGACCGTGCCGATCCCCGGCGTCGCGGTGAGCCCCAGGATGTTCGGGGCGACACCCGTGCCGTTGAGGAGCTGGTCGTTCTCCTCGTCGATCAGACCGGCGATCATCTCCGCACCGACCACGCGGAGGAAACCGTCGAAGTCGGCGATCACCTCGTCGTTCACCCGCGTGTAGTGGGCGAGCTTCCGGACGGTCGCGGTCACGGACTCCCACGTCGGCGTCGACTCCGGCTTGTTCGCCCCCTCAGCGACCGCAGCAGCCGCCGACGCAGCAGCCGTCGCCCGGAAGTAGTTCACCGTCGGCGCGTTGGTCGTCTCCGACGGGATGAAGTTCGCGATCCGCACGACGTCACGCGGGAACGTCCACACGTCCGTCCGGGCGTCAGCGATCGCCGCCATCGGCGCAGTGGTCGACGTGATCGCCGCCTTCTGCACGAGGTGACGGTTCATCGCCCCGCTGTGGAGATCCTTCAGGTCGGTCGCGGCGAACCGCATCGGGGCGAGCTCCCCGATCGACTTCCCAGCGAACGCCGTCCCGACCGGCGCACCGCCCGTCGTCGAGGCGAGATCACCGAACGCGCCGGCGCGCAGCGACCTCTGGAAGTCCGAGTCCTGATACTCGCCGCGGGCCTGGGCCGCCTTGTACGCGGCAGTGCACTTCTCGAGGTGGGCAACCTTCGCGTCGATGACGCCCGGGTTGATGTACTTGCCGGCCCTGAGGTCGGCCTGGGTCTGGTTGACGTCAGCGAGAGCAGCTTCGAGCGCCTCGCGGGTGGTGAGATGGGACATGGTGGGGGTTCCTTCGCAGCGTGAGACAGAGGCGCACGGATCGGCGCCTTCGATGTCCTCGCGAGGGCGGGCGGGAAGCTCGGCGGGGGCGACGGGGACCGGGCGGGGCGGCGGCAGGATGACCTGCGGCGGCGGGGACCGATGCCGGAAGCGAGCGGCGAAGCCTGGGGCTTTCCTCGTTCGGGATTCAGTTGTTGCAACTACACACACCCTACTTCCCGGACGCCGCACGAATCAATGCACCGACGTGATCCAGCAGCACCTTCCGCCCCGGCCGTGACGTCCCCTCCAACGCCCCCAGCAACCCGGCAGCCTCAGCAAGAAACAGGGCACGCCCATCACCGTCGTTCCGGTAACGGGAGTGGAACTGGTCCTCCAACGCATGACAAGCGATCGGCGACGGGAACACAGCGGCCGTCGTCGCCGCCTCGAGCAGTGCGTGCAGCCGTTCGAGCTCCTCGATCATCGCGACACCGCCAGTCCGGCGCGGAGCCCGGATGTGGGAACCCGTACACATTGCGAGAGAGGTACCGGGGTTTCCGCCCTCGATCGCACGATGCCAGAGGTTTCGATGACCCTGCCCTCGCCGTGCCGGTACCCCCCTCCATCCATCGGAGGGAAACACGAGGGCCGGGATGAGGGCGCGCTTGGGTGAGCTGTAGAGGTTGAGGCGTCCCCTGGTGTGGTGGTGGTCATGCTGTCTCCTGCTGGGGTTGGGGGGTGGTGCGAGGGCGGTTGCGTTCGCGTTCGGACATGCCGCCCCAGATGCCCTTCTCGCCTTTGCCGGCTTCGGCGCATTCCGCACGGACGAGGCAGGTTTGGCAGACCGCGATGGCGTCGGCGCCGCTGTGTCCACTGGCAGGGAAGAAGTCGATGGTGGGGTGTTCTTTACAGGCGGCGTCTCGATGCCAGGCGGGTGGATTCAGTAGCTGTTCGAGGGGCGTGACGTTGCGTGACGTGGTTGCCGTGTGGTGAGGATTCGTTCCACTCACATGCAAAGACCCGGCACGCAGGTCACGCCGCGTCACGCTCCCCTGTTTGTCCTGCTCAGCGGGCATGGTCGAGGAGTTCGCTTCCTTCGAGGTGGAGCCCTTGCCACACCCGGCCCGAGTGCTTACGTGCGTCCTTCAGGCCTCGTGATCGGAGGGCGTCAGCGAACGCGGTAGGCGCGAGCGCGTCGGTTCCGTTGGCGGTGCACCATGCCTCGTAGGCGCGGCGCAGGTCGCCGGCTGGGGTGCTCGAGTGTGGTCGCATGACGTAGCCGGCTGCGTCGAGGAAGAGGCCGACGATGTCTTGTTCGGCTCGGTACTCGGCGGTGGCGAGGTCGACGGCGACGGGGAGGCCGAGGCCTTCGTCGCGCCATTTGCGGTAGCCGTCGATGGCCCAGCGGAGGATGCCTGGCAGCTCTCGTTCGAGCTTGGCTAGGAGGCTGCGGTCGCGTTCGTCAGGTGGGATGACGTACTCGAATGGGACGACGCGGACGCGCCGCCAGATCCCTTCGTCTGCTCCGCGGATGACGGGCCGGTGGTTCGCGGCGAGCCACAGTTTGTGTGTCGGGGTGAACGTCCAGAAGTCCTCGTGCATCCGGCGGGCGGTGAGTTGGTCGCCGCCGGTGAGTTCCTTCACTTTTGATTCGGCGAGTCGGGCGCCGGCTTCTGTTTCGACGGCGGTGGCGATGCGGGCGCCGCGGAGGACGGCGGTGCTGGTGGGGTGTGGTTCGTGGCGTTGTGCGATGAGGAGGTCGCGTGGTGCGACGACGGCGTAGTCACCTCCGAGGCGTCGCAGGAGGTTGAGGAGGACGCTCTTGCCGTTGGCGCCGGCTCCGATGAGCATGACGATGATCTGTTCGCCGACGTCGCCGGTGATGCTGTAGCCGAACAGTCGTTGGACGTAGTCGCGGACTTCGGGGTCAGGGAGCACTTGCTCGAGGAACGCGTGCCAGCGGGGGCAGGTGGCGTTCTTGTCGTAGGGGATGTCGCTGATCTTGGTGAGCAGGTCGGTGGGTCGGTGTGGGTAGAGCCGGTCGGCGGCGAGGTCGTAGGTTCCGTTCTTGAGGTTGAACGCGTACGGCATGGCGTCGAGGGCGTGGTGGTCGACGAGGACGTCGGGTGAGGAGCGGGCGACGCGGATCATGGCCGTGAGGCCTGCGGCCATCTCGCTGCGGTTGGCCCACCGGTGTGCGGCGTCTCGGTCTTTGCGGGGTGCGTCGATGGCTTGTTGGAAGAGGTAGCGGGCGACGCCTTTGGCGCGTTCGGTGGCGCCTGCGTCGTCGTGGTCTTCGCGCCAGCGGCGCCCGTCCCACACGTACCAGGACCGCCACTTGGGGACGTATCGGAGTTCGTCCCCGTGGAGTGCAACGAGCCGTCTGGCGTTGCCGGCGTCGGTGTAGCGGAGGCCGTCGACGGTGTCGTCGGTTGCGTCGGGGTCGACGGGCGGCGAGAGCTTGGCGGTGATCTCCTGGAAGTCGGTCGGGCAGTACCGCTGCGACCCGAGGGTCTTCCATGCCGGCTTCCCGCAGACGTCGCAGGCGACGCCGTTCGGGAGGGGTGTGTACCGCTCCGGGGTGTCGATGTCCGGGGCCGTGCTCATCGGATGATCTCCACGCCGTCGACGTAGGTGACGAGCCGGTGGTACTCGGCGATCGTCTCCCGGTTCGGGCAGGCGCACGAGCTCGGGGAGCAGGCGGTGACGCAGCGGGCGAGCGCGTCGAGTCGTTGGTCGAGGGAGTCGAGGCGTACACGGACGGCAGGATCGACGCGCAGGTTCTTGCTACCCTTGGTGCTGTCACCGACCGCCACGTCAGTGTTTTGAACGGCGCCCTGCCCGGGGCGTCGTTCCGCGTTTGGGGTCATGCCGCGTCGCCTCCTCGGCGGCGGGCCTGGGCCGACCGCATCGCGAGGAGTGCGAAGTGTGCGCTTCGTGCGGCCTCGGCGGCTGCGAGCTTCTGAGCGTCGGTGGCTGCGGCGAACCGCTCCGGGTCGAGGCGGGCGAGCCAGTAGTCGATGTTGGACGGGCTGTTGCGCCGTGCGGAGGCGGTGGCGGCCGTGCGGTCGGCTGTTCCTGCCCACTTCTTGTAGGCGCCGTAGCGCCCGGCGGCTTCACGGGTGACGGTACGCGGCAATGGAGGCTCCTTCGTGGAGTCCTTGCCGAAGGGTGGCGCTCAGCGAGCGCCCTGCGGTTGCCGCGTGGCGTGAATCAGTTGATGGTCAGGATACTACACCGCGGCGAGTCGTGCGCGGACGGTGGCCGGCGCGGCGGTCGTCGCGTTGCGCCGTGCGAGCAGCGCCCCGCTGGCGACGACGTTGCGGCCGTGGTCCGGGCAGTGGCACGCGATCTCCGGCGTGTTGACGCACAGGTCGGCGGTCAGGGTGGTGAGCGGCGCCAGGCTCTTGGGGATGGAACCTGAGCGTTGCCGGATGCGGTGGAGTCGCTCCGTGTCCTGCATCGACGCGATCCACGCGAGCCCCCATGGTGTCGGCACAGCGACAGCGACGGGTCGCTTGCATCGGCGTTCGCCGCAGAGCACGTCGATCGTCCGAAGCTTGGAGGCGGTCACCCCCAACTCGCGCTTCATCTTCACTGCGAGCTCGTCGTCGGCTTGCGCCTTCAACCAGTCGACGACCTCCTGCGTGGCGTTCACAGCGAGTCTCCGGGTGCGATGCGCTGGTGTGCGACGCGTGCCCGCTGGGAGGCCGCTGAGGCGCCGTAGCGGCCGAGCATGGCGCTCCCTGGCGTCCAGCCGGCGATGCGGGCGAGGTCTTGTTCCTGGCCGCCTGCGAGCAGCCAGCGATGGGCGGCCGTGTGCCGGAACTGGTGGGGGTGGATGTGCGGGATGCCGGCCTCGCGGCAGCGCACCATCAGCATCTGGCGGATCCCCTCGCCGGTGAACACTCCCCGACCACCGAGCCACAGGTTCGGCTTTGACGCGTCGGGATGCAGTATCCGCCGACGCTTGTAGCGGTCGATCGCCGCCACGGACTTCGCGCCGATCGGCACGAGGCGACCCGACCCGGTCTTCGACCGCTGCACGAGGATGACGCCTCCGTCGAGGTCGACGTCGTTCACGGTGAGGGCCGCCAGCTCGCCGCGTCTCATGCCGGTGTCGATCATCACCCGGATCAGCGCGTGGTCGCGCCGGTCCTTCAGGTCGCGTCCACGGGTCGCGTCGAGCAGGGCGCGCAGGTCGTCGTCCGCAATGATCGGCGGCGGCTTCTCTTCGAGCTTCGGGTGCGACATCCCGACCATGACGTCGTCGGCTTCGTCTTCACTGGCGAGCCACCGGAACCACTGCCGCAGTGATCGGTAGCGGGTGCCGGCGGTGCCTCGGGATTTGTGGTCGATGAGCCAGCCGATGTGGTCTTCAACGTCGGCGCGGCTCTGCTGGTCTGGCAGCACGGGCCGGCCGTTGTCAGCGCACCACTCGGTGAACACGCGGACCGACAGCGTGTAGGACTCGATGGTCTTGGCGCTCTTGCCGGCCGCCCGGAGCGTCCTCGTCCATGAGGCGAGGAGGGGCAGCACTTCGGTCGTTGCCTTCATCACGCGTTGAGTCTACGCTGTGGTTGTCCGCCGGTGGCGGATCACCCCTGGTAGCAGCACCGCGAGCGGTGCCAGGCGCTATGGCCGCACCTCGTAGAACGCGTTCACGGCGTGATCGACGGGCAGCCGCCGGAACCGGGTGAACCCGGCCGCCTCGGCCATCGCCCGGGCCCGCGACTCCGGGAGACCCAGCGTCCCCAGCCCCTCGCCGTCCGGCTCGCTGAGCGCCGAGGACATGCAGCTGAGGACGCTGATGCCGTACATCAGCGCGGCCATGGGGTTCTTGCGGCGGTTCTGCTCGAACGTGTCGAGCGCCTTGATGTCGACGAGGAGCCACGTGCCGTCCGGCCGCAGCGCCGCTCGGATCGCCCGGACGACCTCGCTGGGGTGGGTCATGTCGTGGATGCAGTCGAACGTGGTGACGAGGTCGAGCGAGCCGTCCTCCGGCAGCCCGTCGAGGCGCGGATCGTGGAACGAGGCGTTGCGCACCCCCGCCGCGACCCGCTTCTCCTCCGCGCGCTCGAGCGCGTAGCGGGAGATGTCGTAGCCCGTGAAGGTGCTCGCGGGGAAGGCGGACGCCATCAGCAGCACCGCGCCGCCCGCGCCGCAGCCCACGTCCGCCACGCGTGCCCCCGCCTCGAGCCGGGCGACGACGCCGTCGAGGGCCGGCAGCACGACGGGCAGCAGGAACGACCGGTTCCACGGCTCGAAGCTGCGCTCGATCCCGACCGCGCCCTCGGGCCCGTGGCTGTCGTAGTCGTGGCCGAGGCCCGTGCGGAAGCTCTCGCGCACGTCCTCGAGAGCCCGCATCGTCTGGGGCAGCCGGTGGAACATCCCCATCCCGTACGCGGGGTGCTCCGGGTCGGCGAGCACCGCCGCGCCCTCCGGCGACAGCGCCCACCGCTCCGGTGCAGCCGGGTCGTCACCGGCCGGCGACAGCTCGATCAGGCCTGCCGCGCCCTGGTTGTAGGTCCACTCGCGCACCCACCGCTCGGCGAGGCCCGTCGACGCGGCGAGCTCACCCGCCGTCAGCGGGTGGTCGGCGGCGCGGAGCGCGACGTACAGGCCGAGCTGGTCGCCGAGGTGCACCATCCCGGCCGTGACGGCGCCTTCGAGCTTGGAGAACAGCTGGAACGAGAACAGCTTCAGCCGGTCCGGGTCGATGTCGGTGGCGTCGGTCATCGAGCGGACACTACGACGCCGCCGCGGGCCGCTCCGCCCGGAGGCCGACCGGACACGCCGGCGCGGGCGGTCGTAGCCTCCGATCCGTGACGGCGACGGTCGGCAGCGGCGAGCGCGACGGGGCGCGTCGCGTGCCCCGCGCACCTCGACCGCTGACCCCGCTCGACCAACGACCGACCTGGCGGGGATGGATCCACGCCATCGCGTTCTTCGTCGCGTTGCCGGCGAGCCTCCTGCTGGTGCTGGCGGCCGACGACGGCGCCGCGCGGATCTCGACCGCCGTGTACGCCGCGAGCCTGCTGCTCGGGTTCGGCGCGTCGGCCGCCTACCACCGGCTCGCCCGGGCCGACCGGACGAGGCTGGTCATGCAGCGCGTCGACCACGCCATGATCTACGTCCTCATCGCCGGGAGCTACACCCCGCTGTGCGTCCTCGCGCTGCCGCGCGACGTCGGCGTGCCGCTGCTGGTGGCCGCGTGGGCGGGCGCGGCGGCGGGGATCCTGCTCAAGCTCGCACGGTCGTACCGCGTGCGGCTGCTGAGCCACACGCTGTACCCCCTGCTGGGGTGGATGGCCGTGTTCGCCGCGCCCGCGATGCTGCGTGCGTTCTCGACGGTGGAGATGCTCCTGTTCGTCGCCACGGGGCTGCTCTACACCGGCGGGATCCCGGTCCTCGCCCGCCGCCGGCCCGACCCGTGGCCGCGCACGTTCGGCTACCACGAGCTGTGGCACGCGTGCACCGTGGCGGCGGCGGCGTGCCACTTCGCCATCGTCGGGCTGCTCGTGGCCTGACGGTCCTCGCGCTCGGACGCTCAGCGGGTCCGATCCGCGAGCGGCAGGAACTCGACGTCGGCCAGGCGGCTCAGGCCGAAGCTGTGCCCGTCGCCCATCTCGAACGACTCGATGCGGCTGACCGAGGCGTGTCCGAGCACGAACCGGTCCCACTCCCACGGCGTCGGCTCGAGACCGAGGAGGTGGCAGATCACGACCGAGTTGGTGCCGGCGTGGGCGACGAGCGCGAGGCGCCGGTCGGGGTCGTCGACGTGCCACAGCGGCAGCGGGCTCTCGATCCGGCGCACGCCCCGCTCCTCCAGGAACAGCGAGCACCCGAGCCGGATCCGGTCGACGAAGTCGCGCACGGGCTCGCCGCCGTCGATGCCGTTCCAGCGCTCGTGCGACGCCTTCGCCCGCTCCTGCCGGTACGCCTCGGCCGCCTTCTCCTCCGGGGTGCCGTGCCAGAGGGGGTTGCGGATCTCCTCGAGCCAGTCCTCCACGTGCTCGTCGAGCCCCAGCGCGTCGAACAGCGGCGCGGCCGTCTCCCGCGCCCGCACGAGGGGCGAGCAGCACACCTCGTCGAAGCGCTCCGCGGCGATCGAGCCGGCCATCGCCGCCGCCTGCCGCCGCCCGCGCCCGGTGAGCGGTGGGTTGTCGACGTTGAGCCCGTCGACCACCCACGCGGGTTCGCCGTGACGGATGAGGACGATCTCCATGGCGGCCCGATGGTACGGGCCCGGACCACCGGGCGTGCGGCCGACCCCGCATATGCTCCCGCCGAGCCGCGTGCGCGAGAGCGGCACCGCACGGATCAGACGGATCAGGAGGCGCGATGGACCACCTCTCGGAGAGCTGGGCGACGCTGTGGGAGGAGTTCGCGGACGCGCAGCCCGAGCACGTCGCGGTGGTCGTGGGCGACCACGAGATCCGCTGGCGTGAGCTGGACGAGCGCGCGGCGCGCCTGGCGGGGGCGCTGGGCGGCATGGGCGTCGGCCAGGGCACGAAGATCGCGGAGCTGCTCTACAACTGCCCCGAGTACCTCGAGGCGGTCTTCGCCACCTTCAAGCTGCGCGCGACCCCGGTCAACGTGAACTACCGCTACCTCGCCGATGAGATCGCCCACGTCCTCGACAACGCGGACGCCGAGGTGCTCGTCTTCCACGGCACCTTCGCCGACCGGGTCGCCGACGCGCGGGCGCGGCTGCCGAAGCTCCGCGTGCTGCTGCAGGTGGACGACGGCGCACCGCTGCTGGAGGGGGCGCGCTGGTACCACGAGGCGGTGGCCGCGTCCGAGCCGGCACCGCGCATCCCGAGATCGGGCGAGGACACCATCTTCCTGTACACCGGTGGGACGACGGGCCTGCCGAAGGGGGTGATCTGGCGCCACGTCGACCTCTTCGGGGCGCTCGCCTTCACCTCGTACCAGTCGGCCGGGCTCGAGGTGCCGTCGACGGCGGCCGACGTCGGCGCGGTCGCGGCGCAGCTGAACGCCGAGGGGAAGAGCCCGGTGAACCTGTGCGCGCCGCCCCTCATGCACGGCACGGCCCTCTTCCTCGCGATCGGCGCGTTCGTGATGGGCGGGACCGTCGTGCTGCTCGGCGAGCGCCGCTTCGACGCCGACGAGCTGTGGCGCCTCGTGCAGCGCCACCGGGTCACGCAGCTGTCGATCGTGGGGGACGCGTTCGCCCGCCCCATGGTGGAGGCGCTCGAGCGTGCGGAGGCGGCCGGCGAGCCCTACGACCTGTCGGCCCTCCAGCGCATCGTCTCGACGGGCGCGACGCTGTCGGCGGAGCACAAGCGCGGGTTCCAGCACCGGGCGCCGCACGTGGTGATCATCGACCTGATCGGCGCGAGCGAGGGCGGACCGTTCGCGATCTCGATGACGCTGCCGGGCACCGAGCCGGCCGAGACCGCTGTCTTCAGCGCCCCGGCGAACGCCGTCGTCATCGACGAGGAGACGGGCCGACCCGCGGCGCGCGGCTCGGGCGTGGTCGGGATGCTCGCCGTCAGCGGACCGATGCCGCAGGGCTACTACAAGGACGAGGCGAAGACGGCCCAGACCTTCCGCGTCATCGACGGCACCCGGTACACGGTCCCGGGCGACTACGCCACCATCGACGCGGACGGCACGGTCCACCTGCTCGGGCGCGGCTCGGTCTGCATCAACACCGGCGGCGAGAAGGTGTACCCGGAGGAGGTGGAGGTCGCGGCACGTGCGCACCCGGGGGTGCTCGACTGCAACGCGGTCGGCACGCCCGATCCGCGCTTCGGCGAGGTGGTGACGTTGGTGGCGTCGCGCACGCCCGGGACACAGGCGGGCGAGGACGAGGTGATCGACCACGTGCGCGGGCTCATCGCGCCGTACAAGGCCCCCAAGCGCGTGGTGTGGGTCGACGCGATCTACCGCAGCCCGAGCGGCAAGGCGGACTACCGCTGGGCCAAGGGCGTCGCCGCGGAGGCGACCTCCGCGTCCTGAGCCCCGCCCGGCCGGTACCGTTCCGACCGGTGGAGCCGCACGCGGGACGTCCGACGGGTCCGGCCGGCTGGTTCCGGGACCCCGCAGGTCGCTACGAGCTGCGCTGGTTCAACGGCGAGCGGTGGACCGGCGACGTCGCCGTCGACGGTCGCCGCTACGTCGATCAGGTCGCCGTCGGCACCCGGCGTCACGGCGCGTCGGCCACCACGGCGGTCCTGGCGCTCGTGTTCGGGCTCACCAGCGTCGCGCTCGCGTGGATGCCGTTCATGTTCGTGCTCGCGATCCCCGGGGCAATCGCGGCCTTCGTGCTGGGCGTGGTCGCCCTCCGCCGCATCCGCGCCCAGCGCGCCGCCGGGCGCCGCCGGGCCGTCGCCGGGATCGCCCTCGCGCCCCTCGCGCTCGCCCTGTGCCCGGTCGGCGTGCTCCTCACCAGGGCGACGGTCCGGGAGTTCCAGGCCTACCTCGAGCCGGGCGCGCACGAGGTCCGCCGGACGACCTGCTCGCTGACCGACGGCGTCGCCATGATCGGTGGCACGATCACGAACCTCGACGACGAGGAGCGCAGCTACGTGGTCCTCGTCGAGCTCGTGGACGGCCGCCGCGTCGTCGCCCGCGGGCGCACGGACGTCACCGACGTCGCGCCGGGCGAGACCGTCCCGTGGTCGGCCACCCGACGGATCGGCGAGCTGCGGCGCGCCGACGAGCTCGTCTGCCGGGTCGGGGGCGTCGACGGCCCACCGCCGTTCGGCCTGGACTAGACCGGGACCCGCCCACCGGCGCCGGGGACGGTGACGCCGTCCGGCACCACCCGCTCCGGGAGGTCGAAGTGCCCGGCGTGGGCGCTGATGCCGCCGTCGACCGGCAGGGTCACGCCGGTGATGAAGCTCGCGGCCGGCGACGCCAGGAACCAGTACGCCTCCGCGAGCTCGGCCGGCTGGCCCCAGCGCTGCAGCGGGATCCGCCGCGCCATCGCCTGGTGCATCGCCGGCACGTTCTTCAGCCCCGCGGTCATCCCGGTCTCCACCGGCCCGGGTGCCACGGCGTTGACCCGGATCCCCTCGTGGCCGTAGTCCATCGCCGCCGCCCGGACCAGGTTGACCACCGCCGCCTTCGATGCGTTGTAGGCCCAGTTCCGCGGGTCGCCGCGCAGACCGGACGTCGATGCGGTGGCGATGATCGCCCCGCCGTCGCTGGTGGCGCGCATGGCCGGCGCCGCGTGGCGGATCCCGCTCGCGACGCCGCGGACGTTGACCGCGAGGATGGCGTCGAGCCGGTCCATCGACGCCGGGTCCTCGAGGGGCAGGCCCGTCACCACGCCGGCGTTGAGGATCGACACGTCGAGCCGGCCGAAGCGCTCGAGCGCCAGCGCGACGACCGCCGCGTTCACCTGGTCGTCGCCGACGTCCCCGACGAACGTCTCGATCCCGTCGCGCCCCGCGGCCCAGTCGAAGCCGTTGGTGACGCGGTCGACCGCGACGACCGCGTGCCCGCGCTCGGCGAACAGCTCGGCGGTCGCGCGCCCGATGCCCGAGGCAGCTCCCGTGATCACTGCAACTCGACGTCCGCTCATGGCGGCACCCTATGCTCCGCGCCGTTCCGAACATCCAGTGGGGGTACACATGGATCTGGGCCTGACCGGCAAGAAGGCGATCATCACGGGCGGCAAGCGCGGCCTGGGGTTCGCGACGGCGCAGCTGCTCGCCGAGGAGGGCTGCGACGTCGCCATCTGCGCCCGCGGCGACGTGGGCGAGGCGGTCGCCGAGCTCGAGAAGACGGGGACGAAGGCCTACGGGGCGACGGTCGACGTGACCGACGCGGACGCGTACAAGGCGTGGCTCGGGCAGGCGGTCGAGCAGCTCGGCGGGTGCGACGTGTTCGTCCACAACGTCTCCGGCGCGAGCGGTCGCGGCGAGCAGGCGTGGGTCAACAACCTCAACCTCGACGTGTTCGGCCTGACCCGCGCGCAGGAGGTCCTGGTGCCGGCGATGGAGGCCGGCGGTGGCGGCGCGATCGTCTGCCTCAGCTCGATCGCCGCGCAGGAGGAGTTCGCGGGCCCGGGCAGCTTCGGGCCGATGAAGGCCGCGATGACGGCGTACGCGAACAACCTCGCCCAGGCCCTCGCGCCGAAGGCGATCCGGGTCAACATCGTCTCGCCCGGACCCGTGTTCTTCGAGGGCGGCAACTGGGACACGATCAAGACGCACATGGAGGCGTTCTTCGACGCCACGGTGCAGAAGATGCCGCTCAAGCGCCTCGGCGAGCCGAGGGAGATCGCGAACACGATCGCGTTCCTCGCGTCGCCCGCGGCCAGCCTGATCACCGGCGCGAACGTCGTCATCGACGGCGGGTACACGAAGCGCATCAAGTTCTAGTGGCCGGCACGCCACGCCCCCGGCCCGAGAGCCCCGAGGGGGTGCGCCGGATCGACGCCTACCTCGTGTGCGGCGGCTGGTGGCACGACTTCGACTTCGCCCGCCTGCAGCTGCTCACCCTGCTGGCCGAGCAGCCGAACGTGCGGGTCCGGGTCGCGCAGGACTACGAGGACGTCGAGGCCATCGCGGCGAGCGACGTCCTCGTGTCGTACACGTGCAACGTCCGCCCGTCCGAGGGCGCGCAGCGCGCGCTGCGGGCGTGGGTGGAGTCGGGCGGCCGGTGGTTCGCGCTGCACGGGACCAACTCGGCGATCGACCCGCCGCCGGCGCTCGGGCAGGGCTCGTTCGGGACGCCGCGTGCCTTCCCCACGTTCGTGGAGACCCTCGGCAGCCAGTTCCTGTCGCACCCGGCGATCGAGCCGTACACGGTGACGGTCTCCCCGGGCGCCGAGGCCGACCCGCTCGTCGCGGGGATCGAGCCGTTCCAGGCGGAGGACGAGCTGTACCTGAGCGAGCTCCACGGGGAGCTCGAGCTGCTGCTCGAGACGCGCTGGAGCGGCGACACGGGCCCGGGGTTCGCCGAGCACGAGTGGCCCGACGACGAGCCCCGGCCGGTGATGTACCGCCGGCCGCTCGGGCAGGGCTGCGTGCTGTACCTGACGCTCGGGCACTGCCGCGGGCACTGGGACATGGTCGCGCCGCCGTTCGACGGGATGTGGTGGCCCAGGGTCGAGCGAGGGTCCTGGGACGTGCCCGAGTACCTGACCCTCCTGCGGCGGGGGCTCGCGTGGGCGGCGGAGGCCGGCTGATGCGAGCCGGGCTGGTGACGGGGCAGCGCCGCTTCGAGCTCGTCGAGGTGCCCGAGCCGCAGCCGGCCGAGGGCACCGCCGTCGTCGCGGTCGACCGCTGCGGGATCTGCGGCACGGACCTGCACGGCTTCCTCGGCGCCGAGCCGTACAACCCGGCGATCTGCGGCCACGAGTGGGTCGGCACCGTCACCGCCGTCGGTGCGGGCGTGACCCACCTCCGCGAGGGTGCCCGCGTCGTCGCCGGGATCGCGCCCCCGTGCGGCGCCTGCCCCGAGTGCACGCGCGGGCGCCCCGCCTACTGCGTCCCCGCCTTCCTCGGCATGATCGGCCGCGACGCGCTCGCGCCGCCGCACGGCGGCTTCGCCCCGCGCATCGCGCTGGCCGCCTCGCGGCTGGTGCCGTTCGACGCGCCGCTCACCGCCGACCAGGCAGCGATGGTCGAACCGGCGACCGTGGCGCTCCACGCCGTCCACCGCTCCGTGCCCCGGGCCGACGAGGTCACCGTCGTCCAGGGGTGCGGGCCGATCGGGCTGCTCACGCTGCAGTGCGCGCTGGCGCTCGGCGCGGGCGAGGTGGTCGCGGTCGAGCCGAGCGCGCACCGGCGCGAGCTCGCCCTCGCCGTGGGGGCCGCGGCGGCGCTGACGCCCGAGGAGGCGCGCGAGCGGTTCGGAGCCGACGGCGCCGAGCTGGTGCTCGAGTGCGCCGGCGTGCCGGCGACCGTCCAGCAGGCGGTCGATCTCACGCGCCGCGGCGGGCGGGTCAACCTCGTCGGGCTCGCGAGCGGCACGGCGACGATCTCACCCGGCGCGTGGCTGATCAAGGAGGTCGCCGTCGTCAGCTCGCTCGGCTACCTCCACCACGAGTTCGGCGAGGCGATCGACCTCGTCGCGAGCGGTCGCCTGCGCCTCGAGCCGCTGCACGACCGGACGGTCACGCTGGACGAGCTGCCGCTCGCGATCGAGCAGCTCGCGGACGACCCGTCGAGCGCGGTCAAGGTCCTCGTCGACGTCACCGCGGGCTGACGGCGCCGCTGCAAGCGAGCGCCAAGCGGGTCGCAAGGCGCCGCCCGCACGATGCTCCCGTCACCGCCGGCGCCCGCCGGCCGCACCGAGGAGCCGAACCATGTCGTACCAGCCCAGCCGCTTCGCCGCCGCCGCCGCCCCCGTGCTCGAGGCCGGTGAGGAGATCGTCGCCGGCACGTACGCGCAGCTCCCCGGGAGCTACCAGCGCGAGATGGCCTTCGGCACCCTCGCCGGGTCGTTCGGCAACGGCCTCGCCGGGACGCTGCGCCTGCCGCGGCGCTTCGAGCTCGCCGTCACGGACCGGCGGATCCTCGTGTTCGACCGCTCGCCCTGGACCGGTCGCCCGTCCCGCCTGCTCGCGGAGATCGACCTCGCCGACGTCCGTCGGATCCGCACCGCCGAGGCCCGCCACGGGATCCACGCCCTCGTCGTCGACACCCACCGCGACGAGTCGCTCGTGGTCGAGGTCGTCAAGGCCGGCGCGGCCGCACGGGTCGCCGCCGTCGTCGAGGCGGTGGAGCGGGCGCTCCTCGTCGGCGCCCGCTGAGGCGACGGGCCGACGCGGCTGACGGCTCAGCGGCGTCGCGGCGGGAGCTCGTCCCGCCCGTCGCGGCGCCCGTGGATCAGCGACGCCGCCACCACGCCCCCGACGGCGCCGAAGAGGTGCCCCTGCCAGGACACGCCGGGCGACGGCAGCAGCCCCCACAGCGCGCCGCCGTACACCACCAGCACGACGATCCCGCCCAGGATGTACCCGAGTCGGTGCTCGAACAGGCCGCGCGACACCAGGTACGCGAGGTAGCCGAACACGAGCCCGCTGGCGCCGATGTGGATCGACCGCTCGGGCCCGATCAGCCACGTGCCGAGCCCGCCGACGAGCCCGGCGACGACCGTCACCTGCAGGAACCTCGCCCGGCTGCCGAGCGCGATGACGCCGCCGAGCACCACGAACGGCGTGGTGTTCGCGACGAGGTGGCCGAACCCGCCGTGCAGGAACGGGGCGAGGACGACGCCGTCGAGCCCGCCGACCTCACGAGGCCGGATCCCGAACCGGTCGAGGCGCCCGTCCAGCGGCACGTCGACGATCTCCGCGACCCACATCACGACGAGCATCACCAGCACCGGCATCACCGGAGCGGCGAGGTCGGTGCCCGGGCGCTCGGGTGCGGCGGCGGTGTCGCGGCTCACGCGGCCATGCTCCCAGACCCGCGCGGGGTCACGGCGCCACCCGCTCGACGATCGCGCGCAGGTGCGGCCACGCAGCGGCGAAGCCGGGGTGGAGCGGCAGGAGCTCGACGTCGTCGACGCGGACCCAGCCCACGTCGTCGGTCTCGAAGTTGATCGACCCGCCGAACCGCTCGTCCACCTCGACCACGATCGTGGTGTACGCCCAGTCGGCCGCCGGCTCGAAGACGTGCTGCCCGAGCAGTCGCAGCGAACCGGGTGGCGCACCCACCTCCTCCGCCGCCTCCCGCAGCGCGCCCTCCACCGGCGTCTCGCCCTCGTCCAGCGCTCCGCCGGAGCACGACCAGGTGCCGCCCTCGTGCGCGAAGCCCGAGCGCAGCTGCAACATCACCTCCGCGGCGCCGTCCCGGTGCGTCACGAACAGGGCGCCCGCGGCGCCGAAGCGACCCCAGCGCACCTGGCCGTCGCTGCACCTCACGAACCCGTCACCGCTGCGTCGCATCGCCCTAGTCTCGCCGCCGATGACCGGTCCGCACCCGCCACGCATCGACCGCTCGCGCCTGGCGGAGCTGCACGCCGAGGAGTCGGCCCGGTTCGAACAGCTCCACCCACGCTCCGCCGCGCACGCCGAGCGGGCGGCGCGGTCCCTGCTCGGCGGGGTCCCGATGGCGTGGATGACCCGCTGGCCGGGCCGCTTCCCCGTCGTCGCCGCACGCGCCGCCGGCGCGCACATCACGGACGTCGACGGCAACGACCTCGTCGACCTGTGCCTCGGCGACACGGGTGCGATGACGGGACACGCGCTCGACCCGATCGCAGCCGCCGTCGCGGAGCAGGCGCGCCGTGGCATCACGACGATGCTGCCCGCCGAGGACGCCGCCTGGGTGGCCGAGGAGCTCGCCCGCCGGTTCGGGCTCCCCCGTTGGCAGACGGCGATGACGGCGACCGACGCGAACCGGTTCGTGCTGCGCTTCGCCCGGCACCTGACCGGCCGGCCGAAGGTGCTCGTGTTCGACGGCTGCTACCACGGCACCGTCGACGAGGCGCTGGCGGTGCTGGACGGCGGGCGCACCGTCGCGCGGCCCGGGAGCATCGGCCCGGCCGTCGACCCCTCGCTGACCACGGTGGTCGTCCCCTTCAACGACGTGGCTGCCCTCGAGGCCGCGCTGTCGAACGGCGACGTCGCGTGCGTGCTCGCCGAGCCGGCGCTGACGAACATCGGGATCGTGCTGCCCGAGCCCGGGTTCCACGACGCGCTGCGCGAGGCCTGCACGCGCACGGGCACCCTTCTCGTGCTGGACGAGACGCACACGGTCTGCTGCGGTCCCGGCGGCGCGACGCGGGCGTGGGCGCTCGCCCCCGACCTCCTCGTGATCGGCAAGCCGATCGGTGGCGGGGTGCCCGCGGCGGCGTACGGGGCGAGCGAGGAGGTCGCGGAGCGGCTCGAGCCGCTGCTGCGCGACGCCGGTGTCGACGTGAGCGGCATCGGCGGCACGCTGACCGGCAACGCCCTGTCGATCGCGGCGATGAAGGCGACGCTGTCGAGCTGCCTGCGCGACGAGGACTTCGCGGTCGCGACGCCGCTCGCCGCCGCGTTCGCCGACGGCGTGCGCTCGGTGATCGAGGCGCACGGACTGCCCTGGCACGTGCAACAGCTGGGCTGCCGGGCCGAGTACTGGTTCTGCCCGCCGCCCCGCGACGGCGCGTCGGCCGCGGCGGGCCTCGACCCGGAGCTCGACGCGTTCATGCACCTCTGGGCGCTCAACCGGGGCGTCCTCCTCACGCCGTTCCACAACATGGCGCTGTTCAGCCCGCACCACACGCGCGCCGACGTCGACCGCCACACCGAGGTCTTCGCGTCGGCGGTCGACGCGCTGTCGCCGACGTGATCGTGCGGCTCCCCCGCGACCGACGGCGTCAGCCGCCGGGCACGATGACGGCGCGCCCGTCGAGGCGGCCCTCGCGCATCGCCGCGTAGGCCTCGTGCGCGTCCGCCAGCCCGAACCTGCTCACGTGCGGCTCGATCCGGCCGGCCGCGGCGAGCGCGATCACCTCGTGCAGCTCGGGCAGGGTGCCCCAGTACGTCGTCGCGACCGAGACCTCGTAGCGGATGCCGAAGAAGCTGATCGGGAGCGTGCCGCCGCCGATGCCCACGATCGTGAGGTGGCCGAGCGCCCGGGTGACGGCGGCGGCGAGCGCGAGCGTCGGCACGACCCCCACCATGTCGAGGACCACCTCGGCGCCGTGCCCGTGCGTCAGCTCGAGGATCTCGCCGGCCGCGTGGTCGCCGGCGAGGACGCCGTGGTCGGCCCCGACCTGGCGGGCGAGGTCGAGGGCCTCCTGGCGCTGGTCGACCGCCACCACCGTCGCCGGGCTCAGCACCTTGAGGAGCTGCACCGCCATGTGGCCGAGCCCGCCGGCGCCGATGACGACCGCCGTCGAGCCCGGCACCAGCAGGTGCGTCGACCGCTTCACCGCGTGGTACGGCGTGAGGCCCGCGTCGGTCAGCGGCGCGGCGAGGACGGGGTCCAGATCGCCGAGCGGCACCAGCCAGCGGGCGTGCGGCACGAGCATCAACGGCGCCATCCCGCCGTCGGCGCCGAGGCCGCCGCCGGCCGCGCCGAGGTGCTCCTGGCGCTCGCAGTAGTTCTCCATGCCGAGCAGGCACCGCCGGCAGCGCCCGCACCCCCACGGGCCGTAGACCGCGACGGGATCACCCTCGGCCAGGCCCTCCAGGCCCGCGCCGACGGAGCGGATGCGCCCCGCGTTCTCGTGCCCGAGCGTGAACGGCGGCCCCCACGCGGTCGCACCCGCGTCGAAGTCGTGCATGAGGTGCAGGTCGGAGTGGCACGCACCGGCCGCGGCGACCTCGATCACGACCTGCCCCGGACCCGGTTCGGGTTCGGGCACGTCCACGAGCTCCGGCTCCGACTTCCACTCGAGCAACCGCAGCGCCTGCATCACGTCCTCCTCGCGGCACGGCGCGTCGCCGTGCTCGTCCACAACGTGCCCCGCGGCGGCCGGGTGCAGTCGTGGGCTACGACGCCGACGTCGTCGCCGTGACCCACGCCTCGTACATGCGCTGGTACGCCCCGGGCGTCGCGACGAGCTCCGCGTGCGGCCCGTCCTGGACGAGCCGGCCGTGGTCGAGGACGAGCACTCGATCGGCCCGTGCCGCGGTGGACAGGCGGTGCGCGATGGCGATCGTGGTGCGCCCCGCCGCCAGCTTGTCGAGCGCCCGGGTCAGGCGGACCTCGGTCAGCGCGTCGACGGACGAGGTGGCCTCGTCGAGCACGAGCACGTCCGGGTCGACGAGCGAGGCCCGGACGAGCGCGACGAGCTGGCGCTCCCCCGCCGACAGCTGCCCGCCGCGCTGGCCGACCTCGGTGTCGAGGCCCTCGGGGAGGCTCTCGAGCCAGTCGCCGAGGTCGAGCTCGACCACGGCGCGCTCGATCTGCGCGATCGACAGCTGCGGCCGGGCGAAGCCGAGGTTGGCGGCGATGGAGCCCTCGAACAGGAACGGCTCCTGCGGCACGACGACCAGGCGCTGGCGCAGCTCGTCGTTCGCGACCTCCGTCAGCGGCACGCCGCCGATCCGAACGACCCCCGCCGTCGGGTCCGCGAGGCGCGCGACGAGGCGACCGAGCGTCGTCTTGCCCGACCCGGTCTCGCCGACCATCGCCACCTGCTGCCCCGGGGGGATGTGCGCGGTCACGCCGACGAGCACCGGCGGCTCGTCGTCGGACGAGCGCGAGGGGTACGAGAAGGTGACGTCCTCGATGTCCACCCCGAGGGCGCCCGCCGGCAGCGACCTCGGCCGTGCGGGCTCCGGCGGACCGACCGGCATCTCGAGCACGCCGAGCACCCGGCGCAGGCCCGCGACCGCGGTCTGGGTCTGGTCGATCACCTCGGTGAACTCGGCGATCGGCTCGAGGAATCGGTACGTGAGGAACACGAACGCGATCAGCGATCCGGCCGTGAGCCCGCTGTCGGGGCCGCGCAGGATGCCGGTGGTCACGACCGCGGAGACGGTGAGGACGCTGAAGACCTCACCCGACGGGAAGAGGAACGCCCCGATCGTGCCGGCGCGGATGAACGAGTTCGACCGCCGGTGGCTGGCCTGCTTCGTGACCGTCGCGTAGCGGTCGCCGGCGCCGTAGGCCCGGAGCGTCTCGGAGCCGGCGACGACCTCGCTCACGGCGGTCATCACGTCGGCGTTGTCGACACGCGCGCGCTCGTACGCGGCGCGCAGGTGCCGCTGCACCCTCGACAGCACGTAGCCGAGCGGCGCCGCCACGACGAACGCGACCAGCGCGAGGACCCAGTCGTAGGCGAGCATCACGCCCGCCACCAGCACCATCAACGTGCCGTCGAGCAGCCAGGCGAGCGCGCCCCAGGAGAAGAACTGCGCCATCGTCTCGACGTCGCTCGTGACGCGGGCGACGAGGGAGCCCTTCCGCTCCTCGTTGTGGTCCGCGATGCTCAGCCGGTGGATGTGCTCGAACAGGCGCACCCGCAACCCGTAGAGCGCCTCCTCGCTGCGGTACCCGAGCCGCTTCACCGCCGTGCGCTGGCTGATCGCCGCGAGCACGACGACGGCGAGCGCGACCGCGGCGAGGACGGCCACCAGGCCGACGTCCACCTCGTCCTCGCTGATCCCGCGGTCGACCGCCTGCTGGATGAGGATCGGCATCACCAGCCGACCCGCGGCGCCGCCCATCGCGAGGAGCAGCGTCGTCCCGAACCCGGACCTGAGGGCGGGCGCCTCCCGCACCCCGCGCCCGAGCGTCTCGACGGTGCCCCAGCGCCCGAGGGGTTCGCTCACGACGCACCCGCCGCGGGCGCGCCGGCGCCGGTGCGGCCGAGCACCTCGCCCGACTCGGCGCCCTCGCGCTCGCGGTCCTGCTCGAAGGCCTGCATGAGGAGGCGGTAGGGCTCGTTGCCCTGCAGCAGCTCGTCGTGGCGTCCGTGGGCGACGACCTGCCCGTCGGCGAGGTACAGGACCTCGTCGGCGAGGGCGATCGTGGACGGGCGCGAGGCCACGGCGACCACGGTGGTGCTGGCGAGCACCGACCGGAGGTTCGACAGCACCCGGGCCTCGGTCGACGGATCGAGCGCCGAGGTGGTGTCGTCGAGGAGCAGCACGGGCGGGCGGCGCACGAGGGCCCGGGCGAGCGCGATCCGCTGGCGCTGCCCGCCGGACAACCCGACGCCACGCTCGCCGACGACGGTGTCCAAGCCCGCCGGCAGCTCGTGCACGAAGCCCGCCTCGGCCGCCGACAGCGCCTCCTCGAGCTCGCGGTCCCCGAACGGCGTCCCGAGCGTGATGTTCTCCCGGACGGTGCCCGCGACGAGGAACGGCTCCTGGAACACGATCGACGCGCCCCGCTCCGGCACGGTGATCTCGCCCGCGGTGGGGGCGAGCAGCCCCGCGACGAGGTGGAGCAGGGTGGTCTTGCCCGCGCCCGTGGCGCCGACGACGGCGACCGTCCGGCCGCCCGGCACGTGCGCGGTCACGCCCCGCAGCACGTCGCGCTCGCCGTCGTGGCTGAAGCGCACGTCGCGCAGCTCGACGTCGCCCGTCCGACCGCGCCGCAGCGTCGCCGCCGGGTCCGGCTCGAGCGGCTCGTCGAGCACCTGCCGGATGCGCTCGTACCCGGCCTGCGAGTGCGGCAGCTCGCTCAGCGCGAACCCGATCAGCCGGAGCGGGAACACGAGCAGCGTGAAGAGGAAGATGAAGCTGAGCAGCTCGCCGAGCGTCATCGCGCCGCTGCGCACCCGGTAGGCGCCGCCGACGAGCAGCAGGACGTTGACGATGTTGGGCAGCGCGTCGAGCAGCGTCTCGAACAGGCTCCGCAGCCGGACCGTCTCGACCCGGGCCTGGCGCAGCCGGCTGGCGATGACCGCCAGCCGCTCCGTCTCGCGGCGCTCGGCGCCGAACGCCTTCACGACGTGGACCCCGTCGAAGCTCTCGTGCACGGCGGAGCTGAGGCGGCCGATCTCGTCCTGGGCCTCGGTGAAGTAGCGGTCGACGCGGCGCTGGTAGGTGACGTTGAGCAGGATCAGGATCGGGAAGACGGCCACCGCCGCCGCACCGAGCACGAGGTCCGTCACCAGCAGCCAGACGGTGGACAGCACGAGGAGGACCACGACGCTGCTGGCGAACGGCAGCGGCTGCAGCACCGCCGTCGCCGCCTCGGCGTCGACGCCCGCTCGCGTGATGAGGTCGCCGGTGCTCTGCCGGCGGTGCCAGGTCACCGGCTGCGCGACCAGTCGGTCGACGACCCGGGCCGTGTACGACTCGGTGACGCGCCACGCCGTGCGCCCCGCCCAGGTCCGCCGGACGATGACGCCGCCGGCACGGACGACGCCGACGAGGATCAGGGTGCCCAGCACGGCGGCGACGGTGCCCGCGCCGACCGAGCCGTCGTCGAAGCGCGGCCGGATGACGTCGTCGGTGACGGACTCGATGACGATGGTCGACAGCACCGTGCAGGTGGCGAACACCGCTGCGCCGCCGACGGCGGTGAAGAAGAGGCGCTTGTGGTGCCGCAGGAGCGCGCGCAGGAGCCGGGCCGCCTGCACGAGCCGGCCGTGGTCGCGCGCGAGGGGGTCGGCGGCGGCGGACACGGCCACCGGTTCTACCAGGCCGTCGACGGCACCGGCGCGGCACATCCGTTCCGCCGTGCGGCGGCCGGGGCGGCGCCATAGCGTGGCGGGCGATGGACCACGTCGACCTCGGGCTCCTCGTCCTGCGCGTCGTGTTCGGGACGTTCCTCGCCCTCCACGGCCTGAACAAGGTGCGCGGGCTGGAGGGGACCGCCGGCTGGTTCGCGTCGATCGGCATGCGCTGGCCGCGCTGGCAGGCCCGGCTCGCGGCCGCCACGGAGATCGGCGCCGGCACGATGCTCGCCGCCGGCCTCCTCACGCCCTTCGCGGCCGCGGGCGTGATCGGCCTGATGGTCGTCGCGATCGTCGTGGCGCACTGGCGCAACGGGTTCTTCATCTTCCGCGAGGGCGAGGGGTGGGAGTACTGCGCGTCGATCGCCGTCGCCGCCTTCTCGATCGCCGCGATCGGCCCCGGCCGGGCGTCGCTCGACCACGCGATCGGTCTGGACTGGCGGTCGTGGGCCGGCGCGGTCATCGCGCCCGCGCTCGGCGTCGGCGGCGCGCTGGCGCAGCTCGCCGTGTCCTACCGGCCCCCGCGGAGGACGGAGGCACCCACGTGAGCGCCACGCTCGGCGGGACCCCGGCCCCGGCGCCGGCCCGGCGCAGCCGCGGCAGCACCGCCGCGCGCGTGGCCGTCGTCGGCGCGTGCGCCCTCATCGCCGCCATGTGGATCTACGCGTTCGGGTTCGCGTCGAAGGAGGCCGCCTACCGCGTCCGCGACGAGGCCTGGCGCGATCGCGCCGAGGAGATCTGCGACCGGTACCGGCGGGAGCGGTTCGCCTTGGCCGACACCGACGAGGGCTTCATCACCGACCCGACGCCGGAGCAGATGCGCGAGCGGGCGGACATCGTCGACCGGGCCACCGACCTGCTCGAGGCGTCGCTCGTCGAGCAGACGGCGCTGGCCCTGCCGACGGCGCGCGACCAGGAGCTCGTCGACGACTACCGCGGCTTCTGGGAGGTGCTGCTGGGGGACCGCCGGGCCTACACCGCCCGGCTGCGCGAGGGGCGGCTGGAGCCCTACCGCGAGACCAAGCTCGACGGCGGTCCCGTGACCAACGTGATCGTCGACTTCACGACCGTGAACGAGATCCGCAGCTGCGCACCGCCCCAGGAGCTGCGCGACTGACCCGCCGCCGGGCCCGGTGAGGTCCGGCACCACGAGCCCGACGTGGCCCCGACGGGCCGGACCTCCCCGGCAGCGCGCGGCGGGGCGTGGGGTCAGTCGACGAGGTCGACGGGCGGGGGGCCGGGGGTCCAGCTCCCGCTCGCGTCGAGGTGGCGCACGACCCGCGCCGGTGACCCGACGGCGACGCAGCGGTCGGGGATGTCGCCGCTGACGACGGAGCCCGCACCGACGACGACGTGGCGGCCGATGCGCGCGCCCGGGAGCACGATCGTGCCGTGCCCGAGCCACGAGCCGTCGCCGATCAGGACCGGCCGCTCCGGCATCACCTGGCGCGAGATCGGCAGGTCCGGATCCTCGTAGCCGTGGTTCTGGTCCGTCACGTACACGTGGTGGCCCGTCCACACGTCGTCGCCGATCTCGATCGACAGGTGCCCGACGATGCCGCTGCCGCGCCCGATCAGGCAGCGGTCCCCGATGCGGACCACGGGATCACCGAGGCACACCTGCCCCGGCACCATCCCCGCCGACAGCGCCACGTGCGGCCCGATCATGGTCGACTCGCCGATGTGGATGTACCGCTCGCCGAAGACGGTCGCCGCCGGGAAGCAGATGATGCTGCCGTGGCCGAAGCTGCCGAACCGTCGCCCGGCCCGGGTGTCCGGGCCGATCGCCCCGAACCGGCACGCAGCCCCCCACGCGCCGCGCACGGCGGATCCGGCGAGGTCGTGCAGCGGCGACCACCTCGAGCGGCGTGCAGGCGCGCCCCGCTCGCTCGTCGGGCCCGTCACGGCCGGTCACGCTACCGGGAGCTACCGTGCGGGGGTGACTCCGACGACCGTCGCCCGAACGCCCGACGGGCCGGTGCGTGGCCTCCTGCGCGGCCACCCGGAATGCCCCGTGAGCGTGTTCAAGGGCATCCCCTACGCCCGCGCCGACCGGTTCGGACCGCCCCGACCCGTCGGCGCGTGGGACGGCGAGCTCGACGCCACCACCTACGGCCCGCAGGCACCCCAGCTCCCCGGGCTGCTCGAGCGCGCGCTGGGGACCGGCTCGCTGCCCGCCGCCGAGGACTGCCTGTCGCTCAACGTCTTCACCCCGGGCTGCGACGACCGCGGGCGGCCCGTCGTGGTCTGGATCCACGGCGGCGCGTTCACCACCGGCGGCGGCGCGATGCCCTGGTACGACGGGACCGAGCTCGCCGGCGGCGACGACGTCGTCGTCGTCACGATCAACTACCGCCTCGGGGCGCTCGGCTTCAGCGGGCGGACGAACTGCGGGCTCCGCGACCAGGTGGAGGCCCTGCGGTGGGTCGGGCGCGACATCGCCGCCCTCGGCGGCGATCCCGGCAACGTCACGATCGTCGGCGAATCGGCCGGGGGGTCGAGCGTCGTCGCGCTGATGGCCACCCCCGCCGCCGACGGCCTCTACCACCGGGCGTTCGCGATGAGCCCGTCCCTCCAGCAGCTCCGCTCGGGCGCGCGTGCCGACGAGGCGCTGGGCGAGTTCCTCCGGGCCGTGGGCGCCGCGTCCCTCGACGAGCTGCGCGACGCACCGGTCGAGGCCCTCCTCGCCGCACAGGCCACGATCCTCGCCCAGCGCAGCGGTGCCGGCTTCACCGGCTTCTCGCCCTGCGCGGACGGCGAGCTGGTGCCTCGCCCGATCGTCGAGGCCGCCGCCGAGAACCCCGTCCCGCTCGTGGTCGGCACCACGCGCGACGAGATGCTGCTGTTCACCTCGTTCGACCCGGCGATGGCCGACGTGGACGAGGCGCGGCTGCGGGCGCACGTCGCCCACCGCTTCGGCGAGGGCGCGCAGGTCGCCCTCGATCGCTACCGCGCCGCGCGCCCCGGCGCCACGAACGGTCAGCTGATCAGCCACGTGCAGACCGACGAGGTCTTCCGCCGCCCCGCGCAGGCGCTCGCGGAGGCCCGCCACCACGCCGGCACCCCGACGTGGATGTACTGGTTCACGTGGGCCTCCCCCGCGTTCGGCGGCGTCCTCGGTTCGTGCCACGCCGTCGACGTCCCGTTCCTGTTCCGCAACCTCGAGCGCAACGGCGTCCCTGCCTTCACGGGTGACGGCGCCGACCGCGCCGGCGTCGCCGCGTCCTACAGCGCCGCGCTGGCGTCGCTCGCGCGCACGGGCACACCCGGCTGGTCGCCGTACGAGCTGGACCGGCGCGCGACGATGCGCATCGACGTCACGAGCGCCGAGGTCGACGATCCCGAGCAGGAGCTGAGGGTCCTGTGGAGCAGCTGACGGAGCCCGTCGCGGCGCAGGCGGCGGACGTCGCCGCGATCGTCCAGACCTCGTACCGGTACGCGACGGGGATCGACCGTCGCGACTGGGCGCTCTACCGCAGCGTCTTCGCCGACGTGTGCGAGTACGACTTCAGCTCCTGGAGCGGGCGCCCGGCCGCGGCGATGCCCGCCGACGCGTGGGTGGACGCGGTCCGCAGCGTCAACGGCAACTTCGACGCGACGCAGCACGTGATGACCAACCACGTCGTCGGGTTCGTCGACGAGGACACCGCCATCGGGGTGAACGAGCTCCAGGCGCAGCACTGGTTCTCCGCCGACACCATGCGCTCGTTCGGGCGGGCGCCCGAGGCGGCGTGGTGCCTGCTCGGCGGGCACTACACCAACCGCTACGTGCGCCTCGACGGCACGTGGCGCATGGACCGCTGCCAGCTGACCGTCCGCTGGCGGACCGGCGACGAGAGCATCTTCGGCCTCGCGCGCGGCCGCGCGTCCTGACCCGGGCGGCATCGTGGCTGCCGGGTGCATCACCGACGTCGCCAGGCTGCTGCTCGGCCACGAGCAGCGGATCGGGCGCGGGTGGCGCACCGGCACCACCGTCGTGCTGGCGCCCGACGGCGCGGTCGGAGGGGTGGACGTCCGCGGGGGCGGGCCGGGCACGCACGAGACCGACCTCCTCCGCCCCGAGAACCTGGTCCAGCGGGTCCACGGGGTCTGCCTGACCGGCGGCAGCGCGTTCGGCCTCGCCGCGGCCTCGGGCGTGATGGCGGTCCTGGAGGCGCGCCGGATCGGGTTCCCCGTCGGCGCCGACGGCGAGCACGTCGTGCCGATCGTGCCGGCAGCGGTCATCTACGACCTCGGGCGGGGCGGCCACGTCGGCAACCGCCCCGACGCTGGGTTCGGGGAACGGGCCGCGGCACGCGCGAGGGCGCGCCCGGGGCCCACGGGCACCGTCGGCGCGGGCGCGGGCGCCGTGGCCGGTGGGCTGCAGGGCGGCGTCGGGACCGCCAGCACGACGCTGCCCAACGGCGTCCGGGTGGCCGCGCTCGCCGTCGTCAACTCGGCGGGCCACGTGATCGACCCGGTGACCGCGCTGCCGTGGGAGCCGGGCGCGCGACCCGTGCGTCGGCCTCCCGCCAGCGAGCGGCGGGCGCTCGCCTCGCACGTGCGCGCCGCCCGCCCGCCGCTCAACACGACCATCGGGCTGGTCGCGACGAGCGGGGCGCTGACGAAGGCGGAGTGCACCAAGTTCGCCGGCGTGGCCCACGACGGCCTCGCGCGGGCGATCCGCCCGGCGCACTCGATGTTCGACGGCGACACCGTGTTCGCGCTCGCGACCGGGGTCGACGACACCGTCGGACCCGAGGTGGAGCCGCGGCTGGCGGGCCGTGCCCGTGCTGGCGTCCTCAACGCGGTGTTCGAGGCCGGGGCGCTGTGCTTCGCGGACGCCTGCACGGCGGCGGTCTGGGACGCCCGCTCCGTCCGCGGCGGCCCGCCGGCCTACCGCGACCTGTGCCCCTCCGCGTTCGGCAGCGGATCCGCGTCGTGAAGGTCGTCGGCACCCCCGCGTCGATGAGGTCGTGGAGCGACGAGCAGCGCCTGCTCGGAGCCCGGGTGGCGCTCGTGCCGACCATGGGTGCGCTCCACGAGGGGCACGTGGCGCTGATCCGCGAGGCCCGCCGCCACGCCGACGCCGTGGTCGTGTCGATCTTCGTCAACCCGCTGCAGTTCGACGTCCGCGCCGACTTCGACCGCTACCCGCGCGTGGTCGACGACGACCTCGCCGCGTGCGCCGCCGCCGGCGCGCACGCCGTCTACGCGCCGAGCGCCGAGGCGATGTACCCGCCCGGGTTCCAGACGCACGTGGAACCCGGTCGGCTCGCGGACGGTCTCGAGGGCGAGCACCGCCCCGGCCACTTCCGGGGGGTGGCGACGGTGGTGGCGAAGCTGTTCGGCGCCGTGCGGCCGGATGTGGCGGTCTTCGGCGAGAAGGACTTCCAGCAGCTCGCGGTCGTGCGGCGGATGGCGCGTGACCTCGACACCGGGATCGAGATCGTCGGCGTCGCCACCGTGCGCGAGGAGGACGGGCTCGCGCTGAGCAGCCGCAACCGCCGGCTGGGCCGCGAGGACCGGGCAGCGGCCACGTGCATCGTGCGCGGCCTGCGGGCCGCCGCGGCACGGCACCGCGCGGGAGAGCGCCGGGCGGCGTCGCTCGTGGAGGCGGTGGCGGCCGAGATCCGCGCCGAGCCCCGTGCCAGGCTCGAGTACGTCGAGCTCGTCGATCCGGACTCGCTGTCGGCCCTCGCGGGCGAGGTGGACGGGGGCGTCCTGGTGGTGGCGGCGTGGTTCGGCGACGTGCGCCTGATCGACAACCTGCCCCTCGTCAGCTCGACGCCCACCCGCTGAGCGCCACGGTCATCGCCACGGCGTTGATGATCGCGTGGGCGATGATCGACGGGCCGAGCCGGCGGAACAGGTACTCCGCCCCGCCGAGGACGGCACCGACGCCGCTCAGCACGAGGATCAGACCGATGTTGCCGGTGCCGCGGACGGGGTCGTAGTGCGCGATCCCGAACAGCACCGCCTGCACGGCGACGGCCGCCACCGCCCCCATCCGGCTGAGCAGCCCGCGCAGCACGAGGCCGCGGAAGACCACCTCCTCGACGAGCGGGGCGGCGATCACCGCGAGCACGAGCAGCGCGATCACGTAGCCGCGTTCGGCCGTCAGGTCGTCGACCCCCTCGGTGTTGCTCGTCAGGGGGATGTCGGCCACCAGCACCACCGCGACGATGGCGGCCTGCGTCGCCAGGCACGACAGCCACGTGACCGGTCCCCAGCCGGCGTCCGCCCAGCGGAAGAAGAACCCGGAGTCGTCACGCAGCGACCCGCTCCCCCACCGGCGGCTCGCCCACCGGCCGAAGACGAGCACCGGGCCGTACCCGAGCAGGCCGCCGAGCACGACGTAGACGGCGACCGGCCACTCGTTCAGCGCCAGCGCCTCGAGGAGGAACCTGCTGAGCACGAGCGAGCCGAGCGTCACGGCCACGGCCCCGAGCGCCACGACGATCGGCAACCGCGGGTGCGGGGGCTTGGTCGGCACCGGTCGGCGGTGCGCCGGGTGGGCGACGTCGGAGGTCCACCGGGCGCCGTCCCACCAGCGGACGGAGCCCGGCGCCCAGGGGTCGGCGTACCAGCCGGCGGGGTGCGTCACCGGTGGGAGGTTAGGGGTGCGGAGCGCCCTCCCGCAGGAGGGGGTACCGTCGGCCGCCGTGGCGGCTGGCGCGGAACCCGGGGTGTCGCTGTGGGAGGCCACCACGCCCGCCGTCGCCGGGACCGATCGCACACCTCCGGCGGGCGACGTCGACGCCGACGTCGTCGTCGTGGGCGCCGGCTTCACCGGCCTCTGGACGGCACGCTCCCTGGCCGTGGCGGACCCGTCCCTTCGGATCGTCGTGCTCGAGGCCGAGCGGGTCGGCTTCGGCGGCAGCGGCCGCAACGGCGGCTGGTGCTCGGCGCTCGTGCCGATGAGCCTCCGCTCGATCGAGGCGGCGCACGGCCGCGACGCGGCCGTGCGGATGTCCACGGCGATGCGGCGCACGGTCGACGAGGTCGGCGCGGCCGCCGTCGCGGACGGGATCGACTGCCACTGGGCGAAGGACGGCACGGTCACCCTCGCCCGGAGCCCGGCACAGCTCCCGCGGCTCGCGGCGGCGGTCGCGGAGGAGCACCGCTACGGCGCCACCGAGGAGGACGTGCGGCTCCTCGGCGCCGCCGAGGCCCGGGCGGCGATCCCGGCGAGCCACGTCGTCGGCGGCGCCTTCACGCGGCACTGCGCCGCGGTCCACCCGGGCCGGCTCGTGCACGGACTGGCGCGCGCGGTCGAGCGCCGCGGCGTCCGCGTCCACGAGGGGGTCCGGGTGCGGCGGATCGACCCGCGCCGGGTGCAGTTCGAGCACGCCGGCGGCCGGGGCGTCGCCCGGGCGGACGTGGTCGTGCGCGCGACCGAGGCGTTCACGGCGCGGCTCCCCGGCCACCGCCGCGACGTGGTGCCGATCTACTCGCTCATGGTCGCGACCGAGCCGCTGCCGGCGTCGCTGTTCGAGTCGCTGGGCTGGCGCGGCCGCGCCACGTTCACCGACGGCCGCCACCTCGTGGTGTACGGCCAGCGCACGGCGGACGGCCGGATCGCGTTCGGCGGCCGCGGCGCCCCGTATCACTTCGGGTCCGCGATCGATCCGCGCTTCGACGTCGACGACCGCGTGCACGCGTCCGTCGCGGCGACGCTGCGCGACCTCGTGCCGGCCGTCGCCGGCGCGGAGATCACCCACCGCTGGGGCGGCCCCGTCGGCGCGCCCCGGGACTGGACGTGCTCGGTCGGCTTCGACCGCAGGACCGGGCTCGCGTGGGCGGGCGGGTACGTCGGCGACGGCGTGGGCACCTCCAACCTCGCCGGCCGGACCATCGCCGACCTCGTCACCGGGCGGTCGACGGAGCTCACCACGCTGCCGTGGGTCGGTCACCGCTCGCCACGCTGGGAGCCCGAGCCGCTGCGCTGGATCGGGATCAACGCCGTCGTGCGGCTGCCGGCCGGCGCCGATCGCGCCGAGGCGCGCACCGGGCGGCCGGAGCGCTGGCGGAGCTGGATGACGTCGCGGGTGCTCGGGCACTGAGCGCGCCGCCCCGGCGCGCCAGACTTCGGTCATGGCGAGCGGACCGGACCCGGAGGAGTGCGCGCACGAGTACGGCGCGACGCGCGAGCGGATCGCGGAGGTGGTGGCGGGTGCCGACCCCGACGCCGCGGTCCCCGCCTGCCCGGGATGGCGCGTCGGCGACGTGCTCGCCCACCTGGCGGGCGTGCCGGCGGCGCTCGTCGCGGGTGACGTGCCACGCGGCGACACGCAGGGCTGGGTGGACGCGCAGGTGGAGGCGCGGCGTGGTCGCAGCACGGAGAGCCTGCTCGACGAGTGGGCGCAGGTGTCGCCCGACTTCGAGCGGATGATGGCCACGTCCGGCCCACGGATCGCCGGGCTGATCTACGACGTGGTCGCGCACGAGCACGACCTGCGCGCCGCGCTCGGCGTGCCGGGCGCGCGTGGCGCGCGGGCGGTGGTGGTCGCCATGGACGTGGAGCGCTCGATCCTCGCCGCGGACCTCGGTCGTTCGGGCGGCGCGGTCGTCGCGCGCTCCTCGGCCGGCGAGTGGCGTGCCGGCGAGTCGGTCGAGGGCACCGCCCCCGTCGAGCTCGACCTCTCCGCGTCCGACCAGGGCACCTGGGAGCTGCTGCGCGCGCTCGGGAGCCGGCGCAGCGCACGCCAGCTGGACGCGCTCCCGTGGCGCGGCGACTGGCGCTCGATCGAGGCGGGCCTGTTCCACATGCCGCTCCCCGCCGACGACCTCGTCGAGTGAGCGCCGCAGCCGCCGGTCAGGCCCCGCCGGAGGGGAACGAGGCCGGCAGGGTGGTGGCGTAGAGCCACTCGTCGAAGAACCCCCGGAGGTCACGGCCCGCGACCTCCTCGGCGAGCTCGACGAAGTCGTCCGTCGTCACCGACGTGCCACGGTTCTCGGCCGCCCACCTCGCGAGGAGGTCGAAGAAGGCGTCGTCACCGATCGTGGCCCGCAGCGCGTGCAGCACGACGGCGCCCCCGTCGTAGGAGTTGAACGAGAACAGGTCGTCGGCCTCGGGGTCGCCCGTCGGGCGACCGCCGCCGAGGGCACGGCCCTCCAGCGCCGACGCGGCCTGCTCCTCGACCGTGGCCAGGCCCACCTCGTCGAGCCAGAGCCACTGGCCGTAGGTGGCGAAGCTCTCGTTGAGCCAGATGTCCTGCCACCGCCCGGGCGACACGGCGTTGCCGAACCACTGGTGGGCCAGCTCGTGCGCGAGCAGGAGCTCCTGCACGTACCCGAGCTCGCCGCTGAAGTCGTCCCGGCTGAACAGCGAGCGCCCCTGCGTCTCCATCGCGAGCCCGGCGAAGCTGTCGGTGATGGCGAGCCCGTAGCCGCGCAGCGGGTACGGGCCGAACAGGTCGTTGAAGAAGTCCATCTGCTCGTCGATCGAGTCCAGGTACGGCTGCATGCGGTCGGCGTCGCCGCGGAGGACGGCGCTGAGGAGCGGCTCGCCCTCGGGTCCCTCGCCCTCGACCAGCTCGTAGTCGCCGGTCACGAGCAGCACGAGGTACGTCGGCATCGGGTCGTCCTGGCGCCACGACCAGGTCGCGCCCTCGGGTCCGGACGTGGTGCCGACGAGCTCGCCGTTGGTGACGGCGGTGAGGCCCTCGGGCACCGTGATCGCCCACGTCCACGTCGCCTTGTCGCTCGGGTGGTCGTTGCTCGGCAGCCACGTGCGAGCGCCGTCGGGCTGGTTGAGCACGTACGACCCACCCGCCCCGGAGCCGTCCGTGTGGAACCACCCGTTGGGGATCCCGGCCGCGGAGTCCCCCGCGTCGGGCGCGGCGGACCACTCGACGACGAGCTCGATCCGGTCGCCGGCCCGCAGCGCGGCGCTCGGCGTGATCCGCAGCTCCGCCGCCTCCGCGGTGAAGGCGGCCGCGGCCCCGTCGACGGCGACCGCGCTGACGTCCAGGTCGATCGCGTCGAGCGTCAGCTCGTCGCGGTCGTCCGTGAGGGTGACGGTGAGCGTCACGGCGCCCTCGATGGTGTCGGCGACGGGGTCGTAGGTGAGGACCACGTCGTAGTGCTCCACGTCGAGGCCCGGGTTCCCGAGGGCGGGGAACAGCCGGTCGCCGATCCCGTCCGGGTCCTCGGTCGGCGCGGTCGTCGGCGTCGGGGGCGCCGTGCCGGCCGGCGCGGCGGACGTGGGCGGCGGCCCCGCGTCGTCGTCGTCGCCGTCCTCGTCGGCGGTGCTCGCCGGTGCGGGTGCGGGCGGGTCGGCACCGCCCGTCGCGACGCTCGTCGTGGCGTCGGCGCGCTCGGCGCGGACCCCCGGCCCGTCGCTGCAGGCAGCCGCCGTCGCGCCGGCGAGGAGGAGGGCGAGCGCGCCGCGGGTGCGTCGTCCCGGGCTCGTCACGGCGTGCCACCGTAGCCACCGCGGGCCGGCGTCGGCCGTCACCGGTGCAACGTGTGGTCCACGATGTGCGCCCGCGTCCGGACGGTGTGCACCGAGTCCCCCGAGAGCACGCCCCCACGGGCGAGCAGACGCCCCGCCTGCCAGTTCGACAGACCCAGCTCCGGCTGGTCGAACGCGAACTGGCCGTCCACCCACCGGGTGAAGCCGTTGCCGACGAAGGGCGCGTCGACGGTGTCGTAGAACCGCTGCTGCACCTGCTCGTCGCCGCCGAGGAGCGAGGCGGCGAAGCGGGGGCTGCACCGGTTGCACAGGCGGACCGCCTCCTCGACCGAGTCGACCAGCACGACCGCCAGCTCGGGCGCGTCCTCCCACTCCCACTCCGTGGCCAGATCGTCCGGGGCGACCGGCTGGAGGAGCAGCGGCCGGCCACCGGCGTCGATCGCCTGCTCGTGCACCGGGTGCACCACCGGGGTGGTCCCACGACGGCGACCCGCCGCCACCACCGCGTCGAGCACCACGGGGAGCAGGCGGTCGGCACCCGCCCGGACCACGCAGCACACGTTGAGCGTGTTGCACACCTTGCGGTCGAGGGAGTGCTCCACGGCGAGCCCGAGCGCGGCGGGATCGGCGTCGGGCGCCACCACCATCCAGGCACCCCCGGTGCCGTGGAGGCTGACGGGCACGCCGTGCTGGCGAGCGACGGCACCGAGCTGCGCGACGGCTCGCCCCGAGCCCCTCGCCACGGCGAGCGAGAGCCGCGGGTCGGCGAACAGCGCCCAGCCCGCCGCGTGCGCGGTGGCGTCCACCAGGCCGACCGCCCCCGCCGGCAGCCCTGCCCCCTCGAGCGCCGGCGCCACGGCGAGCTCCATGATCGCCCGCGCGGTGCCGAGCGCGTCGCTGCCGATGCGGAACACGACGGTGTTCCCGGTGCGGAGCACGCCCGTCGCGTCCGCGAAGACGTTGGGGCGGCCCTCGAACACGAACCCGACGACCCCCAGCGGCGCCCGGTGCTGCTCCACGCGCCACCCCCGGTGCTGCGTCGTGGCGAGGTGGGCCGCGCGGCGCGTCGGCGAGTCCCGCCACGTGCGCAGGCCTCGCACCATGTCCGCCCGCATCCCGGCCGTGAGCTCGAGCCGGGTGGTCGACCGGCCCCGGGCGCGCGCGGACTCGACGTCACGAGCGTTGGCCTCGACGATGGGGGCGACCGCGTCGTCGTCGGCGAGCAGCTCCGCGAAGCGATCGAAGAACGACGTGATCGCGTCGTCGCCCACGTCGTGCAGCGCGTGGAAGGCGGCGAGCGCGTCGCGGACGGCCGCGGAGGCGACGGCGTGGTCGGCCGCCGGGACGTGGAGGAGGTCACCCGTCTCGTGGACGACCACGAGCCGGTCCCCCGCACGAAAGGCCGCGGCGAGGTCGTCGCCGACCACGGCCGCGCGGTCGCCGCCGAACGGCACGAGTTGACCGGGGACCAGCGAGTCGAGCGGCACCGTCGTCATCGGCGCCCAGCGTACGGGTGACGTGTCCACGGCCGACCGCCGCTCGCCGGCGGCGCCGGCTACGGGTTCGCGAGTCGCCACGCCGCGAGGGCGTCCCGCGACGAGATCCCGAGCTTGGTGTAGATGTGGTCGAGGTGGCTCGTCACCGTCCGGATGGAGATGTAGAGCCGGCCGGCGATCTCCCGGTTGGTGAGCCGAGCCGCGACGAGGTCCGCGATCTCCAGCTCGCGGCCGGTGAGGGTGCCGTCGCCCGCACGGTCCGCCGACCCCCGCCGATCCCCCGGGGCGATCGCCTCGGCGCGCTCCGCCAGCCAGGTCGCGCCCGCGGCGCGCGCCACCTCCGCGGCCGCGGCGAGGCGCGCCGGGTCGGCGGAGGCCGCGTCGGCCTCACCGGCGTCGATGGTCCGCTCGGCGGCGTCGAGGCATCGGCCGAGCGCGCCGAGGAGGTCCGCGGCGCGCAGCAGCTCGCCCGCCGCAGCCGCGCCCTCGCCGCCGGATGCGGCCGCTCGGGCCCGGAGCAGGCAGGCCCATGCCGACGGCAGCCACCGCCCCGCACCCATCCCGTCGAGCTCGTCGACCGCCGCCCGCAGCTCCTCCGCACCGCCCGCGAGCCCGCGAGCCAGGCTCGCGGCGCCGCCGAACGCGAAGCCGGCCACCGGCGCGAGCACCTCGTCGCCGGCCGCCTCCCGGATGGCCGCCGCCGCGAGCGCGCGCTCGTCGCGCGTCCCGACCCCGATCACCACCCTCCCGAGCGCGATGGTCAACCGCTCCGTCCGCTCGTGCCCGACGCCGGCCGCGGCGAGCTCCTCGTCGAGCCCGACCAGCGCCCGGGCAGGACCGTCGACGTGCCGTCGCGCCAGCGCGGCGATGACGGCGGCGGCGACCTCCGACCGGCTGCGCGCGCCGAACAACCGCAGGTCTGCGGGGCGCTCGTCGAGGCGCCCCTCCGCCACGCTGCGCAGTCCCTCGGCCATCGCGGCCCGCCAGGTCGGCGGGTCGCCCGTGCGCTGCTCGATCGCGCGGTGGGCGCCGTGGCACCGCGCGACCAGGCGCTGGTCGCCGGCGAGCATGGCCGCGTCGAACGCGAGCAGGACGAAGCGCTGCGCCACCTCGACGAGGCCGTCCCAGCGGTCGGCCGCCTCCAGGAGCTGCGCGACGCGCTCGCCGGCGGACGCGCCGCCCCGGGCGAAGCTCCGGTAGACGGCGAGCACCTCCCGCAGCGCCTCCGCCCGTGGCAGCACCGTCCCCGGGGGCACGAGCGCGACCGTGGCCTCGGCACGGTCGAGGTCCGCCGGCGAGCGGTCGCGGCCGGCGTGGCTGAGGTGCACCCACCCGAGCTCCACCAGCTCGGGCCACGCACCGCGAGCGGCCGCCTCGTCGCGCAGCCAGTCCAGCGGTTCGCCGCCCACCCCGCTGCGTCCCGCTCGGAACTCCGCGTTGTCCAGGGGGTGGAGCAGCTCGACGCAGCGGGTGACGTCGCCCGCGGCACGCGCGCGATCCCAGGCGCGGCGGAGGTGCTCGAGCGCCCGGTCGATCTCGAGCTGGCGCAGGTGCGCCACACCGAGGTCGCGCTCGATCCGGTGCGCGAGCGCGGGGTCGTCCTCCGGCCGCAGCAGCGCACGTGCGCCCCGGAGCGGCTCGATGGCCGCCGACGGCGTCGCCCGCTCGAGCGCCTCGGTCGCCGCGTCCACGAGCAGCGCGATCGTGGCAGCTCGGTCGCCCGACTCGCCCGCCGCGAGCGCGTGGCGTGCCCGGCGCCCGATCGGCGCGCGCACGTCCACGTCGAGCACGCGGCGGTGCAGGCGCCGGCGCGCCCCGTCGACCAGCTCCGCCTCGACGGCGGCTGCGACCACCGGGTGCTCGACCGTCCAGGCCGCCACGGGCGCGGCAGGATCCCGGTCCGTCTCCACGGCCAGGCGGTCGGCCCGGAGCCGCGCCAGCGACGCCTCGACGCTGACGACGTCGAGGCCCAGCACCGCCGCCACCACGGCGGGATCGGTGGGAGCGTTCACGACCGCCAGCGCCTCCAGCACCGCGCGGTCGTGCGGCTCGACGCGGTCGAGGCGGGCGCGGATGAGCTCGGCCGCTGAGCGGGGCGCCGCGCCCGGGTCGCCCTCGAGGCGCCACACGAAGCCGTCGTGGACGACGGCGCCCCGTTCCAGCAGGTCGTCGAGGAGCTCGTGGATCAACAGCGGCGTGCCGCCGCTGCGGGCCGCCACGAGCTCGTTGATGCGCGGGGTCACGTCGCCGCCGAGGCGCGAGGCGATGACGGCGTCGACGCCCGCACGCCCGAGCCGGTCGAGGACCACGTGCGTGGTCCAGGGCGCGCGGCGGGCGGCAGCCAGGAAGTGCCGCAGCTCCGGACGGCGCGCCACCTCCTCGGACCGGATCGCGACGGCGACCAGCAGCGGCACGTCCGGGAGGTCGAGGCAGAGGTACTGGAGGACCTCGATGCTCGCCTGATCCGCCCAGTGCAGGTCGTCCAGCGCGAGCACCGCCGGGCGCTCGGCCGCGATGCGGGCGACGAGCGTGGCGAACGCCTCCTGCGCGCGGACCTTGAACGCCTCCGCGACCGTGGGCGGCGGTTCGAGCTCGAGGCCCTCGATCAGGGCGCCGAGCGTCGGCAGGCCGGTGGTCAGCCGCGCCAGCTCCGCCGGCGGCCGGGCTCGCAGGTGGCGACCGACGGCCGAGACCAGCGACTCGTAGGGGACGGCCGTGGACAGCTCCCAGGAGCGCCCGTGCAGCACCGCGTCCCCGCCCGCACGGGCGGCGTCGACGAGCCCGGCGAGCAGGGTGCTCTTGCCGGTGCCGCCGTCGCCCTCGACCACCACGAGCGAGCCCTCGCCGCGTGCGAGCGCGTGGAGGCGCGCGAGCATCCGGTCCCGTTCGCGTTCACGCCCCACCGGCTCGCGGCCCACCGCATCTCCTACGTCATCGCCTACGTACGGCCCGGCCGGCGTCCGCACGGATACGCACAGGGTACCGATGCGGTGGTCGCGCCGCCGTGGCTGACTGTGCGACGTGGCACCCACCGACTGGTCGGCAGCAGCACGGCAGCGGCTCCAGCTGGCGGATGCGGTCACTGCCGTCGCCGCGTTGCGGGGCGCGCTGCGCAGCGGGCTCGTCGACGCCCTCTGGCGCTGGCAGCCCTGCTCCCCCTCGGAGCTCGGGCTGCGGGCGCACCTCCCACGGCCCGTGACGGAGCTCACGCTCGGCGCGCTGCGGGCCGCCGGCGTCGTCGACGAGGACGGCGGGCGGTGGTCGCTGCACGCCGCACCGGACGTCTGGCGCGCGCTGCTGCTGAGCGAGGACCGCGTCGGCGACTACATCGAGACGGGGTTCGCGACCGTCCCCGCGGCGGGCGGGGGCGACGTCCCCGCGTCGGTCGCCGGCGACCGCGGCGACGTCGCTCGACGGGTGGCCGCGCACGGCCTCGTCGGCCGCGGCGCCCGCGTGCTCGGGCTCGGCGACGGCGCGACGCCCTGGATCACCGCCCTGCGGGCACTGGACGCGACCGTGGTCGCCACCAGCGTCGCGCTGCCGGCGGCCGCCGCGCCCTGCGGGGAGGACCACGGGGGCGTCGACCTCGTCGTGCTCGACGGGCTCTGCCGTCTGGTCCCGCCCGAGCGCGCCTGCCAGCTCGTCGCCTCGTTCACCCGCCGCCTCGCGCCGGGTGGTCGGATCCTCGTCTGCGACGCGCTGCGGGACCCCGCCGGCGGCTCCGATCCCCTCGCCCTGCTCGCGCTCGACCTCGCCGCCCGCGGCGCCGGGCTCCGCCCCTGGTCTCGTGAGGAGGTCGCCGCGTGGCTCGAGGCAGCCGGCCTCGTCGTGTCGGCGCACGAGGTGTCGGGGCCCGAGCTGACGGTCCTGCTCGGCGACGTCGGGCACCCGAGCGGCCCGCGGGTCGGAGCCCCACGCGGCCCCGCCGCACCCGGCCCCCAGCCGCCACACCCGCCACACCCACCACACCCGCCACACCCGCCACACCCACCACACCCACCACACGAGGAGCGATGACCATGAGCACCACACTGGAGCCCGCCATGACCCACGTCCCACCCGCCGAGCAGCGCAGCGCGGCATCGGGATCCGCCACGCCGGAACCGCCGGCGTACGACGTGCCCGGGCCCGGCGCCTGGACGATCGACGTCGACCACCAGGCATCGCCCCGCGGCGCCCTGATGCAGGAGGTGTTCACCTCGTCGTTCGTCGAGGGGACCCGCGACTGCTTCGCCCGCTACGGCCTGCCGCTCGACCGCCTCGACGGACGACACGTGAACGGGTGGTTCTACGTCCACCCGGTGGTCGCCGGCGTGCCGGACTCCGGCCGCCGACCACCGCCCGCGCCCCTGCTGAAGGTGGCCACGCGGCTCATCCCGGAGCTGCGGCGGCGCCGCCGCACCGCCGCGGCGACGATCGCGTCCCGGCGGTGGCTCGCCGACGCACGGACGTGGGCGACCGAGCGCGAGCGCTGGCTGGCCCGCGGCGACGCGCTGCTCGCCGTCGACCTCACGACCCTCGACGACGCGAGCCTCGCGACCCACGTCGAGCAGGCGCTCGCGCTGGCCACCGGCATGATGCGCCGGCACTTCGAGCTCCTCGGCCCGGCCGTGGCCGTCGGACGGCTGATCGTCGGGTGCGAGCGGGTCGGGTTGGCGCCGCGCGACGTGATCGACGCCCTCCGGGGCAGCTCCCCCGCGACGGCGGCGAGCCGCCGGCCGCTGGCGGAGCTCGCGCGGATCACCGCCGGGCGACCTGCGGTCGGATCGGTCGCGGAGCTCCGCGCGCTGTCGCCCCGGGCGAGCGAGCTCGTCGACGGCTACCTCGCCCGCTACGGCCGCCGCGTGCTCGGGACCGACGTCGAGGCGCCGTGCCTGGCGGACCACCCGGACCAGCTCCTCGAGCTCGTCCGCGCGCAGCAGGCCGAGCCGGAGGCGCCGGGCGACGACCCCTTCGCGGCCCTCGTCGCCCGGGTCCCGGAGCCCGAGCGGGAGCGGATCGGCTCGCTCCTCGCCGAGGCGCGCGAGTGCTACGCCTCGCTGGACGACAACTCGGGCACCACCACGTGGACCGGAGGCGTCCTGCGCCGAGCGGTCCTCGAGGTGGGGCGGCGGGCAGCGCAGCGCGGCTCGGTGGCGGACCGGGCCCACGTGTTCGACCTGTCGGTCGCGGAGCTCCTCGACGTGGCCGCCGGCGAGACGCCGGTCGCTCCCGACGAGCTCGCCCGGCGCCGTCGGCGGCGTGACGAGGCAGCTCGCCACCGGCCGCCGCCCGTCCTCGGCGGCCCGGTCGTGGAACCCCCGCCGCCGAGCGTCTTCCCCGGCCCGCTCGCGGAGCTGGCAGCGGGCATGGGCGCGTACCTCGATCAGAAGTTCACGCCGCGCCGGCCCGACGGCGCCGTCACGAACGGCGCGCGGCTCCAGGTGGCGGACCACGAGCCCGTCGCGGGGCTCGGTGTCGTCGGTGGGAGCGCCACGGGGCGGATCGTCGTGAGCGTCGATCCGGCGGACGCGATCGACCGGATCGAGCCCGGCGACATCCTCGTCTGCCCGTACACGACGGCGGCCCACAACGCCATCTTCCCGATGCTCGCCGGTGTCGTCACGCAGTTCGGCGGCCCGCTCGGGCACACCGCGGTGACCGCCCGCGAGTTCGGCATCCCCGCCATCGTCGGCACGCAGCTCCTCCCCCGCCACCTGGACGGCACGACCGGCACGCTCACCTCGCCGGACGGGCGTTGACCACGCCGCCCCGCTCGCTCGGAGGAGATCCGGCCCCGGTCGGGCCCCGGGGCGAGCGGGCGGCCGGCCTAACGTGCGGCCGTGGACCGCTTCCTCCGGAGCCTGCGTGCCGACGCGGCACGCGTCGGTGCGGTGGTGCGTGACGGTGACCTCGGCGCTCCGGTCGCCGCGTGCCCCGGCTGGGACGTCGCGGAGCTCACCCGCCACCTCGGCTTCATCCACCGCTGGGTGATCGCGGCGGTGCGCACCGGGGCGGCGCCGGACCCCGCCGGCATCGAGCGCGGACCGGCCGGCCCTGACGGCGCCGCGCTGGCCGGGTGGCTCGAGGCGGGCGCCGTCGAGCTGGCGGGACTGCTCGGCGAGCTCGAGCCGGAGGCGCCCACGTGGCACCCGTTCGCCGCGCCGCGGGTGGCGCGCGTCTGGCCCCGGCGCCAGGCCCACGAGACCATGATCCACCGCTGGGACGCCGAGCACGCGGTCGGCCGGGAGACGCCGCTCGATGCGGCGCTCGCCGCCGACGGCGTCAGCGAGTACTTCGAGCTGATCGTCCCGCGCGTGCTCGGCCGCGACGGACGCGTCGCGCCCGCCGGTGATCTCCGCGTGGAGCTGGAGGACGCGGCGACCGTGCTCCACGTCCGGTCCACGGGTGACACCGTGACGCTGGTGCGGCCGCCTCCGGCCGGCGACGGCGCGGCCGTCCTGCGCGGGAGCGCCGAGGACGTCGCGCTCGCGCTGTGGGGTCGTCGGCCGCTCGCGGCGGCGCCTCACGCACCCGTCGCCCGTGCCTGGCTCGCCTTCGGCGGCAACTGATCCGGCGAGCGGCCCTAGCCTGCTGCCGTGAGCGACGACCGCCTGTACTTCCGACAGCTGCTCTCGGGGCGCGACTTCGCGGTCGCCGACCCCGTGGCGCAGCAGATGGTGAACTTCGTCTACGCGATCGGGGACCGCACCACCGGTGAGTGCCTGCTGGTCGATCCGGCCTACGCCGTGGGCGAGCTGCTCGACGCCGTCGAGGCCGACGGCATGCGCTGCACCGGCGTCCTCGCCACGCACTACCACCCGGACCACGTCGGCGGCTCGATGATGGGCTACGCCATCGAAGGCGTCGCGTCGCTGCTCGAGCGGTGCGACTGCCCGATCCACGTGCAGCGGGCCGAGGCGCCCTGGGTGCAGCGGACCACCGGCGTCGGCGACGCGCAGCTCGCGCTCCACGACCCGGGTGACGTCGTGCGGGTCGGGGAGATCGACGTGACGCTGGTGCACACACCGGGCCACACCCCCGGCAGCCAGTGCTTCCACGTCGACGGTCGCCTGGTCAGCGGCGACACGCTGTTCCTCGAGGGGTGCGGCCGCACGGACCTGCCCGGCAGCGACCCGGCGCAGATGTACGAGAGCCTCACGACCCTCGCCCGGCTCCCCGACGACACCATCGTCTTCCCGGGGCACCGCTATTCGGTGCCCTCGAGCGGCACCATGTCCGCGATCCGCGAGCAGAACTACGTGTTCAAGCCGGCGACCCGCGAGGCGTGGATGCAGTGGTTCGGCGGGCAGTAGCCCGCCGTGGTCCCCGAGCTGTTCGTCGGGTGCCCGATGTGGGCGCACCGGCCGTGGGTCGGCCGGCACCTCCCCGGCGGGACGCCGCACGGGTCCGAGCTCGCCGCGTACGCGCGGCTCCTCAACGCCGTCGAGGGCAACACGACCTTCTACGCGACACCGACCGCCACGACCGTCGACCGCTGGCGGGAGCAGGCGGGTGAGGGCTTCCGGTTCGTGTGCAAGGTGCCACGCGAGGTCACCCACGAGCGGCGCCTGCGCGAGGTCGAGCCGGTGCTGCACCCGTTCCTGGACGTCGTCGAACCGCTGCACGAGGTGGTCGGGGCCCTCGCGATCCAGCTGCCGGCGTCGTTCGCGCCCGTCGACCTGCCCGTCCTCGGGGCCCTCCTGCGCGACCTGCCGGCGGCGTGGCGCTGGGCCGTCGAGGTCCGCCATCCCGGCTTCTTCGACGGCCCGGCGCGCGCTGCGCTCGACGACCTGCTCGCCGGCCACGGCGTCGAACGGGTGCTGATGGACACGCGGACGCTGTTCGCCCAGCTGCCGGCGAGCGAGGCCGAGCGCGAGGCGTGGGCGAGCAAGCCGAGGGTGCCGGCGCTCGCCGAGGCGCTCACCGACGAGCCGATCGTCCGCTTCGTCGGCGTCGACGATCCCGCCCGCACGATCGCCGGGTGGCAGCCGTGGCTGCCGGTGATCGCCGCGTGGCTCCACGAGGGCCGACGGCCCACGGTGTTCGTGCACACGCCGGACAACCTCGACGCGCCGGCGCTCGCCCGCGAGCTCCACGCGCAGGTCACCGCCCTCGTGCCGGCGCTCCGGCCGCTGCCGGTCCCGCCGGCGGTCGACGGCGACGTCGTCCAGGCGACGCTGTTCTGAGCGGGCGCCGGCACGTGCGGCCGCGCCGGTGAGCGCGGTCGAGCTCGCCGCCGTCGCCGGCGCCGTCCTCCTCGCGTCCCTCGTCCAGGTCGTGGCGGGCTTCGGGTTCGGTCTGCTGGCCGTGCCGCTGATGACGCTCGCCATCTCCCCGCGCGACGCGGTCGTCGTCGCGACCCTCGTGGGAGTGTGCGTGAACTCCTGGCAGACCTGGCACGGCCGGCGCGACCTCGAGCGCTCGATCGCCCGGCGGATGACGGCCGCCGCCTACCTCGGCATGCCAATCGGCCTGTGGGTGTTCCTCGCCGTCGACGAGCGGCTCCTGCAGCTCCTCCTCGGCGCCGCCGTGGTGGTCGCGGTCTGCCTCCTCGCGGCACGCATCGACCTGCACCACGTGGGGCCCGGGCTCGACCTCGCCGCCGGCTTCACCAGCGGGATCCTGAACACCTCCGTGTCGACGAACGGGCCGCCGCTCGTGTTCGCGCTGCAGGCGCGGCGGCTCGACCCGTCCCGGTTCCGGGCGACGATCTCACGGGTCTTCACGTGGTCGTCGTTCGGCGCCCTCGCCCTCTTCGTCGGCGCCGGTCGCGTCGACCGGGGCGGGCTGGCCGCCACCGGGGCCGCGCTGCCGGCCATGGTCGCCGGCCAGCTCGCCGGGTTCCCGCTCCGGCGGCACCTGCACGGCGACCGGTTCCGGGTGCTCGTCCTCGCGCTCCTCGCGCTGGCGGGTGCGGCCGCCGTGCTCGGCGCGCTCGCCTGAGCGCGCGCCGCCGGCGTCAGGCCGCGCCGCTGCGCAGCAGGTCGGGCGGTGCCGCGTCGTCCGCGATCGCGAGGCGCAGCCGCGCCCACGCCTCGGCCGCGGTCGCGGCGCTGGCGGCGACGACCACGACGCGCCCGCGGGCGCGCTCGGCCTCGGCGGTCCAGCTGGGCTCCACGCGCAGCAGGCGGCCGTCGCGGCCCCGGACGTGGTTCTCGTGGTACTCGAGGAAGGTGCGCCACCCGGCGCGCTCCAGCGCGCGACGGTCCCCGTCGAGGTCGATCGTGCCGTGCTCGCGGACCCGGCGCAGCGGGGTGGTCGTCATGGCCCCATGGTGCGCCGTCCGCCCTGTGGATCGTCAGTGCCGATTGCCTGTGCGTTCCCTGTGCACGACGTGTGGACGGGGGCCCGGTCCCTGTGCACATCGCGCGACGCCCGCCGGGCCGGGGCGACCTGCGCGCCCACGTCACTCGAACGCCGTTCGCGTCACCGCACGAACGCTCGGAGCGCTTCGACGGTGACGAGAGCGGCGAGATCGCGGTGCGACGCCGCTCCCTCGGCGCTCCGGCCGACGGCGCCGGACGGCGCGGAGGTTGCTGCTCCCCCGCCGAGCCCGTTGACTCGGGCGCCATGGCCAGCCACGGCCGTCGCGAGACGGTTGCAGATGGTCAGCTCGCCCCGGAGCTTCGACGCCGAGACCTGAGCGGCGTCCCCCTCGACCGGACCCGCCATCTCGCCGCGCTGCTCACGGGCATCGGCCCGCCCTGCTGGGCCTCGTCGATCAGCGCCGGCGCCGCGCACGGCTTCGACGGCTGCCGGCTGCAGGCGCCCTTCCACGTCCTCGTCCCGCGAGGCCGCAACGTCCAGCGAGCCCACCACGTGATCCACACCTCGGACTCCATCCCGCTCATCGACCAGGCGGTGGTCGGCGGCATCGCGACCACCGCGCCCACCCGGACGCTCATCGACATGGCGGCGCACGTCCCGCCCGAGGCGCTGACGGTGGCGTTGGACGGCGCGCTCCGGGACGGCCTGACCTGGGAGGACCACCTCCACCGCCGGATCGACGAGCTGCGCGGCTCCGGGCGGCCCGGGATCCGCCGGATGCTCGAGGTCCTCGAGGGAGCCGAGATCGTGCGCGGCGGCCAGAGCTGGCTCGAGCGCGAGTTCCTCCGCCTGCTCGCCGCCGCAGGACTTCCGCGCCCGCGGACGCAGGTGGCCATCGGGGTGCGACGCTCGACGTTGATCCGCGTGGACTTCTGGTTCGACGGCACCCCGCTGGTGGTCGAGACGCTCGGCTACCGCTGGCATCGCACGGGCGCGCAGATGGCGATCGACGCGGAGCGCATGAACCGGCTCGTCCTCGACGGGTTCGTCCCGCTCCAGTACACGTACGGCCAGGTCGTGCGCGACGGCGCCGCGGTCGTCGAGGAGGTGCGTGGTGCGCTGCGCCCGTACCTGCGCGGTCGCACCCGGACCTCCTGAGCCCGGGCACCAGCGCGCGGGGCGCGGGCGCGGCGCCCGTTCTCGTCACCGACCAGGCGCTCGGAGCGTTCATGCGGTGACGGGACCGGTGGGCGCCGGTGACGGGTGAGCGCGGAGCGTTCATGCGCGGGCGGGGTCGGGGCGGCGGGCGGGTCGGGG
>Ga0164290_1000445_pt1 | contig 133472 bp, 119 predicted proteins | sample Micstemetagenome_FD_108782 | JGI IMG/M metagenome (GOLD analysis project Ga0164290, IMG submission 108782) | Contaminated culture microbial community from soil near Moab, Utah, USA - Microcoleus steenstrupii SON62 (Illumina Assembly) | ecosystem: Environmental > Terrestrial > Soil > Soil crust... | reverse complement strand
CTCATCTGCTGATTGACCAGCAGCTCGGTGTCGTAACGCAGCCGCCAATGCTCGCTCAGGCGATAAAGGAAGCCTACTTCCGTCTGCAGACGGAAATCCTGGTTGGGTTGCGCAAGCAGCGCGTTGGCAAGCCGTTGGCTCGCGTTCTGCTGGCGCTGTGCCGCAGCAGGCTGTGCAACCGCCATCGCCAATGTGATGATCAGAGCCGGAGCCAGGCCACTCCTGCTCGTGAACGCGTGCATCCCTCGCCTCTAGTATCACATATTTGTAATGTAAACGACGTCTTGCGGTAGGTCACTGGACGTGGCTCGAGCGGTGGGCCGGGAGCAACTACCGGGAGCGGCGGCTATTCGCGCTGAGGTCGCCGCACCTTCGCATCCACAGACAATGCCGCGCGTTGTGGTACCATGGGGGAGGAAGCACGAGGGCCCAGATCACTAGAGAGGGCAGGCCCAGGGACACTGTCGCCGACGCATGCCGCCTACCGAGCTGATGATAGTCTGATAGGTTTGGGGACTGGTCCCGAGGTCGCCGTAGACGATCCTGATGGCAGGTAGGGCCGTGGAGACTGTCGTGCGGCGGACGGAAGGCGAAGCTCCGCTGACGGAAGGCGAGGAGACGTCGCTTTCCATTTAACCTCCGAAAGCGCTCAGCAACGGGCCTCCGTCGAACCGAGGGATGGACAGCTAACGCCCAGCAACGGGGCGCTGCGGTGCCACAACGAATGCCAAAGGAAACACGTTCCACGCACAACCAGGAGAACGGAGCAAACGACTTGCTCGACGTGCTAATAGGATGAAACGGAACGGCGCGGACTGATGGCGACGTCGCATATCTCCCACAATGAAGGCCTGGTTAGCTTGTTTTGCCTACACACGGGCGTCGCCCGGCGGGGAAACTCGACTCGCCATCGGCGCTGATCGCTGTCTGCGTTTGAGAAATGTTTGAGAGGCCGGCCGGCCTGTTTTCGTAAGGCCTTGATTGTGTTGGCGCTCCCTACGGGATTCGAACCCGTGTTTCAGCCTTGAGAGGGCCGCGTCCCGGCTCTTTGAGGATCGCTGCTGGCCGCCGTAAGCGCCCAGCCCCAACCGTCTCGCACCGTTGATCGCCTCGTGGTCGAGGATCTGTGGCGTAATGGTTCCACGATGCTTTGCGTCAGATCCTTCCTCACCGTGAAGATGTTCTCAAGCATCCAATCATAGCGCTCGGGCCGCTACCAATAGCGCACCGGCCCCGTATCGATATGCACGAAGCCCGAGCGCGGATAGAAGCCCACGCCGCCCATGCCCAGCGAACGCGCGACCTGCTGGATCTTGAACACCGGCACGCCGGGCATGGCGATGTCCATCGCATTGCCGTTGATGTGCTGGCTGTCGCTGGCGACGCCGCGGCTGACGCTCGCCAGCCAAGCGTTGCTGGAGGGAGAGCGATAGCCGGAGAGAACCTCGACGGTGCCGCTGTAGCCGACATGCATCTGGGTGTGCCACAGCACGTCGAACAGCTGCGGATCCATTTCCGTCTCGCCGCCCTCGCGGGTATCGCGCAGGAAATGATTGAGCTGGTTCAGGGCATCGCGGCGGTAGGCGCCGTCGGACCAGTAGGTCACGGTGAGGCTCTCGCCCGTATTGACGTTCTCCAGGCTGAGCGTGCGCGGGCTCGTGGTGTCGAGTGTCGGCGGCGGCGGAGGCGGGGCCATCATGAAGCCGCCGTAGCGGGCGGCGCGGACCTGGCTCTTGGCCGGAGTCTTGGTGGTCAGGCGGCTGCCCGAAGGCGCCGTCGCGGGCTTCGCCAGGGCCGCCTTGGCGACACCTTTCTTGGCCGGCGTGTCGGCACCGTTGCCACGCAAGGCGGCCGGCGCTTTCGGCACGTTGTGTTTGGTCTGGGCATAACCGGCGTCGGCAAAGGCCATGCACAGGCAGGCAGCAAGGCTCAGCATGAGGGGGTACATGCCAGCGTCCCAATGTCGTTGTATTTTTGCCACAGTATCAGAAATCGATTCTGTGGCAAGCAAAAACCACGCGGTTACAGGCCGTTGGTGGAACATCCTGATGTTCTACGCAAAGCATACGTTCACGCATGGCTCAGCGCTCGGGAGGTAATGCGGCCGTCGTTGCCGACCTTGTTATCGGTTCCTCAGACCTTCAGGACGTTTTCGGCGTATCGCGCGACGGTGTCGTCGGAGGTGACGAGCGTTGAGCCTTCGACGCCGGCTTGGGCAAGCAACATGCGGTCGAAAGGGTCCTTGTGAAGGGGAGGCAAGGCGAGTGTGGCCACCGCGTGCTCGCTGGAAATCGCCAGCTCACGCCAACCATTGTCGAGCAGTCCCCGGCGCAACAGGTGTAGGTCGACAGCTGGATCACTTGTGAGTGCGGAATGCGCGCTCGATGGCATCCTGGCCCATGCGATCGAAGTCGTCCGGCACGGCGATCTCGCCGGCCAGGAAGCCGAGACGGCGCGGCCCGGTCTCCTCGCGGCGCGAGAGCGGCACGACCTTGACCAATGGTTTGCCGGCCTTGGCGATGATGAAGCCTTCGCCCTTGGCCGCGCGCTCGACAAGGCGAGACAGATGGGTCTTCGCCTCGCGCATGTTGACCTTGCGCCTGTGATCCTCGACCAAGTCTATATAAGTTCGTCCAAGTTGCGGACCGCGTATGTCCCGAGAGATGGGCGGACGTGCTGGCACTGACTGCACCACTGCCCGTGGTACCCCTCTATGGCGCGCAAAAATACCAAATCTTGTGGTGCGGCCTCTTGTGTCGAAAAATCCGGCGAACGCAACAACCGCTCTCAAAGTACTATTGTTATTTTTATGTACTTGTGTTATAGTTTGCGGATGTTGAGGTGCCGCAGAAAACGATGATGCCGATGTCCAGTGCCGGTCCTGAAAAACGCGAGAAGCACTGCTGGAAACCCCGGAAACCCCGGAAACCCTGGAAACCTTCACAGGACTGTAACAAGGGGCTGGCCCGGAGGGCGGCGCGCTAGCGATGACTGCGTTTCTGTTCCGCGTCGATCCTTCGCAGCTCCCGCCGCATGATCTTGCCCGTCGTGGTGAGGGGCAGCTCGGCCACGAACTCGACCTCGCGCGGATATTCGTGGGCGGCGAGGCGGGTCTTCACGAAGCCCGCGAGGTCGGCCTTGAGCGAGTCGGTGCCGACGATCTCGGGCCTGAGCTGCACGAAGGCCTTCACGATCTCGGTGCGCACCTTGTCGGGCACGCCAACCACACCGACCATGGCGACGGCGGGATGGCGCATCAGGCATTCCTCGATCTCGCCCGGCCCGATGCGATAGCCGCCCGAGGTGATGACGTCGTCGTCGCGGCTCTTGAAGAAGACGTAGCCGTCCTCGTCCATGCGCCCGAGATCGCCGGTCAGCAGCCAGTCGCCGGCGAACTTCCTGGCCGTGGCCTCGGGGTTGCGCCAGTACTCCAGCATGACGATGGGATCGTGGCGCCAACCCGCGATCTCGCCTTCCTCGCCCGCGGGCAGCAGCTTGCCGTCCTTGTCGACGATCGCGACCTTGCGACCGGGACAGGCGCGACCGCACGAGCCCGGCCGGACTTCGAACCATTCGGGCGAATTCAGCAGCATCAGGTTCATCTCGGTCTGGCCGTAGCCTTCCGAGATCGTCGTGCCGAAGGTGTCGCGCCCCCAGTCGAGCAGCTCCTCGCCCATCGCCTCGCCGCCGGTCGAGATGGCGCGCAGGTCGTAGCGCCAGCGATCGCGTGGGCCGTGGACCTGGCGCATCATCTTGAGCGCCGTCGGCGGCACGAAGGCGACGCCGACCCGATGGCGGTCGAGCAGGGCGAAGGCGCGCTCGGGATCGAACTTGGCGAAGCGATGCGCCACCACCGGCGTGCCATAGAACCAGGCCGGGAACAGCGCGTCGAACAGGCCCGCGATCCACGCCCATTCGGCCGGCGTCCACATCACCTCGTTGCCCTGCGGCCAGTGGCTGAGCCACTGCTCGACCGGCGGGATCGAGCCCAGCAGCACGCGATGCGCATGCAGCGCGCCCTTGGGCTGGCCGGTCGTGCCGGAGGTGTAGATCAGCAGCGCCGGATCCTCGGCGAGCGTGTCGACCGTGGCGAAGCTGTCGGAGGCGGCGGCGAGCAGGCGGTCCCAGTCGAGGAAGGCGCTGCCGTGCGCGCCGGCGCCGATCACGATCACGGTCTTGAGATGCGGCAGGCGATCGCGCACCGCCAGCACCTTGGGCAGCTGGCCCATGTCGGTGATCAGCGCCGAGGCCTCGGCGTTGGCCAGGCGATATTCCAGCGCCTCCTCGCCGAACAGCGTGAACAGCGGCAGTACGACCGCGCCCATGCGGTAGCCTGCGAGATGGCAAAGCGTGAGCTCGGCGCCCTGGCTCAGGAACACGCCGACGCGGTCGCCTTTGGCAATGCCCCGCGCGGCGAGCGCGTTGGCGAGCCGCGAGCTGGCAGCGAGCAGCTGGCCGAAGGTCCAGTTGTGCACAGACCCGTCGGCCGCCTCGACGATCAGGGCCAGTGCGTCGCGCGGATGGCGCTCGCACACGGCGTGCCCGATGTTGAAACGCTCCGGCCGCGGCCAGCGGAACCGGCGCATCGCCTCGTCGTAGGAAACACCGCGGGGAATCATGGTCCGGGCCGCACTCTATGGCAGGTGGACCATCCACTTCCAGCAGGGGTATCTTTTGCCCATGTCCCCTGACGATCATGCCTACGCGCCTACAACGCGCGCGAAGTCCGCTGAATCCGGCGTCACCATCGTCCCCTCGGTCTGCCCGCACGACTGCACCAGCACCTGCGCGCTGGATGTCGAGCGGCTGGACGCCAAGCGCATCGGCCGGGTGCGCGGCTCGATGCGCAACGACTACACCGCGGGCGTGATCTGCGAGAAGGTCGCGCGCTACGCCGAGCGCATCCATCATCCCGACCGCTTGATGAAACCCCTGCGCCGCGTCGGACCGAAGGGCTCGAAGCAGTTCGCCGAGATCTCCTGGAAGGACGCGCTCGACATCGTGGCCGAGCAGTTCATCGCCAAGGCGCGCCAGCACGGCAGCGAGACGGTGTGGCCCTACTACTATGCCGGCACGATGGGGCTGGTGCAGCGCGACGGCATCAACCGCCTGCGCCACGCCATGAAGTACTCGCGCTACTTCTCGACCATCTGCGTGACGCTGTCCGACACCGGCTGGATCGCGGGCGTAGGCATGAAGCGCGGCGCCGACGTGCGCGAGATCGACGAGCATTCCGATCTGGTGGTGATCTGGGGCGGCAATCCGGTAAACACCCAGGTCAATGTCATGACCCATGCCATGCGCGCGAAGAAGCGCGGCGCCAGGCTGGTCGTGGTCGATCCCTATCGCACCGGCACCGCCGAGCAGGCCGACATGCATCTCGCGGTGCGTCCCGGCACCGACGGGGCGCTCGCCGTCGCCGTCATGCATGTGCTCTTCAAGGAGGGCTATGCCGACTGGGACTATCTGCGCCGCTACACCGATGCGCCCGACGAGCTGGCGGCGCACGTGGCGACGCGTCCGCCGGAGTGGGCGGCGAAGATCACGGGTTTGTCGGTCGACGAGATCGTTGGCTTCGCCCGGCTCTACGGCAAGACCAAGGCCGCTTTCATCCGCTGCCACCACGGTTTCAGCCGCAGCCGCAACGGCGCGGTCAACATGCATGCGGTGAGCTGCCTGCCGGCAGTGACCGGTGCCTGGAAGGTGAAGGGCGGCGGCGCGCTCTACGGCCACACCGGCATGTATCCCATCAAGAAGACGCTGATCGAGGGGCTCGACGTGGTCGATCCCTCGATCCGCGAGCTCGACCAGTCCCGGCTGGGGCCGATCCTGACCGGCGATCGCGAGGCTCTGAAGAACGGTCCGCCGGTGACGGCGCTGCTGATCCAGAACACCAATCCCGCGATGGTCTGTCCCGAGCTCGAGCTTGTGCACAAGGGTTTTAGCCGCGAGGACCTGTTCACCTGCGTGCACGAGCAGTTCCTGACCGAGACGGCAGCCTTCGCCGACATCGTGCTGCCGGCCACCATGTTCCTCGAGCACGACGACTTCTACACCGCAAGCGGCCATACCTTCTTCCAGGTGACCAGGGCGGTGATCGAGCCGCCGGGCGAGTGCCGCGAGAACCACTATGTGATCGCCGAGCTGGCCAAGCGGCTGGGCGCCAAGCACCGCGGCTTCGACATGACGCCGTGGGAGATCATGGACGAGTCTCTGCGCGAGTCCGGCATGTGGGATGCCGAGACCAACTGGAAGAAGGGCGGCCAGGATTTCCATCTCGGCTTCGAGACCTCGCACTTCCTCGACGGCTTCGCCTGGCCCGACAAGAAGTTCCGCTTCAAGCCGGACTGGGCGGCCTACGGTCCGCGCGGCAAGGAGATGCCGGTCCTGCCCGACCATTTCGACGTCATCGACAAGGCCACGGCCGACAAGCCCTTCCGCATGGTCGCGGCACCCGCGCGCACCTTCCTGAACTCGACCTTCACCGAGACGCCGAGCAGCCAGAAGCGCGAGGTGCAGCCGATGGTGATGATGAATCCCGAGGAGTGCGCGGCGCTGGGCTTCGCCGAAGGCGATCGCCTGGAGATCGGCAACGAGCGCGGCAAGACCATCGTGCGCTGCAAGCCCCGGGCCGGCCAGCAGAAGGGCGTGGTCGTGGTCGAGGGCATCTGGCCCAACCGCAATTTCGAGACCGGCATCGGCATCAATGCCCTGACCTCGGCCGATCCCGGCTGGCCCAACGGCGGCGCCGTGTTCCACGACACCGCCGTCTGGATCCGCAGGGCGTCATGACTTCTTTGCCGGGAGCGCGCCACTCCAGTGGCGCTCATGTGCTATCTGGACATGTTATGAGCGCCACTGGAGTGGCGCGCTCCCGGCAATGAGCTTCCACCCCGCGCCCAATCCCAGCGTCGCGCAGGCGCAGTCGGCGGCGGCGTCCGACCGCGCCCACGTGCTGGTGATCGGCAACGAGAAGGGCGGCTCCGGCAAGTCGACGACGGCGCTGCACATCGCCGTCACGCTGTTGAACGAGGGCGCGCGCGTGGCGACGCTCGACCTCGATGCCCGCCAGGGCACGCTCGGCCGCTACATCGAGAACCGCGCCGCCTATGCCAAGCGCAAGGGCATCGACCTGCCGATGCCGATCCACGCCGCGGTGCCGCTGTCGGACTTGCCCGACCGCAGCGAAGCGCAGGCCGACGAGCGAGCGCGTCTCGAGGCGGCGCTGGAGCAGGTGATCGATCGCGTCGACTTCGTCGTGATCGACACGCCGGGCAGCGATACCTACCTGTCGCGGCTGGCGCACACCTGGGCCGACACGCTGCTGACGCCGCTCAACGACAGCTTCATCGACCTCGACCTGCTGGCGCGCATCGATCCCGATTCGCTCAAGATCGTGCGGCCGTCGATCTATGCCGAGGCCGTGTGGAAACAGCGCCAGCTGCGCGCGGTTCAGGGCGGCCGGCCGGTCGACTGGGTGGTGATGCGCAATCGCCTGTCGTCGCTCGCCGCGCGCAACAAGCGCGACATGGCGTCGGTGATCGAGGCCCTGGCCAAGCGCATCGGCTTTCGCACCGCGGCGGGCCTGAGCGAGCGCGTGATCTACAAGGAGCTGTTCCTGAACGGGCTGACCTTGCTCGACCTCAAGCGCGGCGGCAAAGGTCCGTCACTAACGTTGAGCCACGTGGCCGCGCGCCAGGAAGTGCGCGACCTGGTGGCGGCGCTCAATCTGCCGCGGCGAGATGCGGACGCGCCATCGGCTGCGCCCGCGACAGAGCCAGCCACACCAGGCCCAGCAGCTGCAGGATGAAGAGGGCGCCGAACGCCCAGGTGTAGCCATCGGCGGCGTAGCCGCTCGCGGTACGCGGCCATTGATCGACGATCTTCCCGATCCCCCACTGGCCCGCGAAGATCACCGAGAAGACCACGAGGTTGCTCGAGGTGCTGACGCGGCCGGCATAGTAGGTGGGGAAGGCCGCGACCATCAGCGGCATGTACTGGATGGGCAGCGCGCCCAGGAAGCCGAACAGGACCCAGGCGAGGGCGGGATGGAACCCAGGCACGAAGGCGAGCCAGCCGCACACCAGCGCGAACAGCAAGCTGGTGATGCCGACCGACAGGAAGGCGCTGATGCCGACGCGGCGGAAGGCGTTGGAGACGACGCCACTCATGGCGAAGCCCAAGGTCATGATCGCCGTCGTCCACAGCTGGATGTCGGCGCGGTCCTGCTTGCTCGCGATGCCGCCGACGTCGCGCAGCCAGGGGCCGATCCACAGGCTGATGCAGCCGATGAAGGCGAGCTGCTGGATGGCGAGCAGTGGCTGGATGCGCCAGTAAAAGCCGTCGGTCAGGACCTTGCCGGTGATGCGGAACTGCTTGCGGAGCGTGTCCTTCGGTGCCGCCGCGGCAGCGGCGCGTTCGGGCACGATCACGAACAGGATCACCGCAGTGGCGAGGCAGAAGCCGGCCAGCCAGAAGAACAGGCCCTGCCAGCTCACCATCGACAGCGACCACTCGACGGGCAGCGTCGCCGCCATCGAGCCCAGCCCGCCCGTCATCATGTGGAAGCCGGTGACCAGGCCCCAGCGCTCAGGCGGATACCACAGCGTGATCGCCTTGATCGCGGCCATCAGGCCGCCGGCGAAGCCGAGCCCGATCAGCGCGCGCGCCAGGACCAGTTCGCCGAGCGAGAGGCTCAAGCCAAACAGCGCCGAGCCCACGGCGGCCAGCGCCAGCAGCACGGCCTGCACGCGGCGTGGACCGTAGCGGTCGAGCATGACGCCCAGCACCGGCTGGCAGCCGGCGAAAAACAGGAAGAAGGCGGAGGTGAGCAGCCCGAGATCGGCCGCGGTGATGCCGATGTCGCGTTCGAGATAGGGGAAGATCACGGCGTTGACGCCGCGCAAGATGTACGAAAGGAAATAGGCGAGCGCGAAGGGCAGGAAGACCCGCAGGCTGAGCGTGGCGAACCTCGGGGCCTTAGCGGTCATCCTCGGCGTCCGCCATCATTTGCGCAGCTTCAGCAGCTCGCTCGCCACGCGGTCGGCCGCCAGCTCGGTGCCGCGCTCGGTCCAGTGGCCGTCGGTCAGGCGATAGGTCCCCGGCTGGCCGTTGAGCTCGTCGCGCAGGTCGAAGAACGGCACGCCGGTCTGGCGCAAGGCCACCGCCAGCCGCCGGTGGCGCGCATCGGCGTTGAGCGACTGGCTGAAATACTTGGGCCACGGCCGCCAGAAGTCGACATAGGCGGGATCGACCGTTCCGACCGGGATCAGGGCGACGGCAAACTTCACGCCATGCTCCTTGGCCAGCCGCTCGGCGGCGACCAGCCAGCTCAACGTCTCGTCGACCTTGTCCGCGCCATTGAGCCGGTCGGCCTCTTCGGGATCGCGCGGCATCGGCCATTGGCCGGTTTCCCAGTCGACCATGTTGGAGAGCAGCCATCCGGCGAGGAACTCGCGATCGGCCGGCCGCTTGGCGAAGGCGGTCCAGAACTGATCGTCGCCGCGCGACAGGATCTCCCGGATGGTGGCGTCGCTGAGGTTGGGATAGTAGTAGCGCTTCACGTGGCCCGCGATGCGATCGAGCCGCTCGGCCGGGGGCAGGTCGACCCATTCGTTGAGCTGGGTGAACTCGCCGTCGATGCTCTTGTTGCCGCCGCCGAACTCCGACAGGCCGAGCCGGTTGACGGTGAGCCAGGTGGTGCGCGGCGCGATGCCGCCCAGCATCGAGGGAAGAGGAAGCTCGGCGATCGGCGGCGGCAGCCACGCGCCGAACGGCGTCGAAACGAAATCGTTGCCGGCATAAAAAGCCAGCACGATGGCGTCGGGCTTGAGCGCCAGCGCGATGTCCCTGATGCGATAGTAATACTGTCGCGGCCCGGTCGCCGAGACGCCGAAATTGATCGCCTCCATGTCGGCGCGGCCGGCGGCGGCCAGCCGCTGCTCGACGAAGGCCGACAGTGGCGCGCGCAGGAAGGGGCCTTCGAGGAAGCTGTCGCCCACCAGCACCGAGCGGAAGGCCACGCCGGCCGGCCGTTCGAACGATCGCGGACGGTCGCGCAAGGCCCAGTCGTTGTAGGTCAGCGTTGGCGTGGAGGTGACCGTGATGGGCCGGATCGCGCGCGCCGGCCACGACGGGACGACCAGCGAGGCGATCGCCTCCGTGCCGGCCACGGTCGCGGCGAGCAGGAGCACGATATAAAGCGGCCAGAAGAAGCGCTGCGGGGTCAATGCTTCCTCATCGGGGTGTCAGCAGCCCTTGCCCTTGGTGCGACAGAGCTCGTCGAGCACCGGCAGCAGGCTGGGCACCATGCCGCGCGTGACGGCGGCCATCGCGTTGGCGTTGGGATGCGGATCGGGCACCGTCACCCACAGGCTCGCCGGATCGAGGCTCTCCATCGCCGGCAGCAGGTCGACGAACGGCATGCCGTCCTTCTCGACCGCCGCCCGCACCTTGGCGGTGACGTCGGCGAAGGGATAGGGCTTGAGCTCGCGCAGCTCCGGCAGATGGAACACGACGATCCTGGCGCCGATGTCGCGTGCCGTCGTGGCGAAGCCGTCGAGCGCCTTCTGCGTCTGCAGCCAGCCCGGCGCCTTGGGCTCGTAGAGATCGCGGTAGTAGCGCTTCCAATCGGGCGCCTCGCCGAACTGCCGGAACAGCGAATCGAGCCGGTAGCCCAGCACCACCCAGGCCGCGGAGTTGCGGGCGAGCCAGCCGGTGTCGGAATAGTCCGGCATCGGCTCGGCATCGTTGATGAAGTAGGTCAGCACGATGATGTCGGGCTTGAGCGGCACGCCGACCTCGCGGAACAGCGTGAGCTCCTGCAACGTGTTGTAGTTGCCGACGCCGAGATTGAAGCCGTCGACCTTGCGGCCTGCCTTGACCAGGTCGGCGATCACTTTCGCGGCGAACGTGTCCTTCTCGGCCACGCCCCAGCCCAGCGTCGTCGAATCGCCGACGAAGGCGATGCGCGCCACGCCCGGAGCCGCCTGCTCGGCGATGTCGGGGCCACGCAGGCCCTGGGAGCTCGTCCGCACATCGACACCCATGAGCTGCGCCTCGGCCTTCGGCCGGTGGCGATGGCCGAGATCGGGTCGCGGGTCGCGCACCTTCACCTCGCGCGCGTACTTCCACATCTCGAGCTCGTAGAGCATGCCGTCATCCAGAATAAGGCGAGTGAGGCCTTCCACAGCGACCAGACAGAGGATTGAGGCAACGAGGATCAGCAGAAGATTGAACGCGACTTTCATTGGGGCAGGCAAGCGATGGCAGGGGTCGAGGAGGGGCTCAGTGCGCCGGTCGTCATAGCCTGTCCCGATCCGTACGTCACCGCGTCAAAGGCCTCACATTCGATTGACAAAACGCGGTGTCTTTCCTTGCATGTCGCCGTGGCCAGGAAGTCCGAGCTCACGCCGAAAGGCGGGGCGCCATCGTCCGCGGTGGACGCCTTCACGCGCGAGGTCGCGAGCCTGCCGCCCAAGGCGGCCGGCGGCGGGCGCGGCCGGCTGCTGTTCGCGATGGATGCGACGGCAAGTCGCGAGCCGACATGGGACGTCGCCACGACGCAGCAGGGCGAGATGTTCCTCGCCGCCGGCGAAGTGGGCGGGCTCGACGTCCGGCTCGCCTTCTACCGCGGCTTCGACGAGTTCAAGGTGAGCCGCTGGACGTCGGATGGCCGCGAGCTTGCGCGGCTGATGAGCGCGGTACGCTGCCTCGCCGGCCGCACCCAGATCGCGCGCATGCTGCGCTACGCGGCCGACCAGCGCCGCGAGAGCCGGCTCGATGCCGTCGTCTTCGTCGGCGATTGCTGCGAGGAGGATGTCGACGAGGTCGGCCACGCGGCGGGCGAGCTCGGGCTGCTGGGACTGCCGGTCTTCGTCTTCCAGGAAGGCGAGGATCGCGCAGCCTCGCGGCTGTTCCCGCAGATCGCCAAGCTGACGCGCGGCGCCTACTGCAAGTTCGACCGCACCAGCCCCGACCAGCTGAAGCGCCTGCTGGGCGCGGTCGCCGCCTATGCCGCCGGCGGCCGCCAGGCCTTGCTGAAGTACGGCAAGCAACAGGGCGGCGCCGCGGCCTTGCTCACCAACCAGATGAAGTGACGTTCAGGCGCCCAGCAGTCGCGCGGTCCAGCGCCCGGGCAGCGTCTGGCCGAGCCATACCGCCGCCTTGGTGCCGAGCGGGAAGGCAATGCGGGCGTGGTTGCGCTCGAGGCCGCGGCGGATGATCGAGGCGGCCCTGGCCGAGGTCATCAGGAAGGGCATGGGGAAGGGCGCGTCGGCCGTCATGCGGCTCACCACGAAGCCTGGACAGATGACGCTGACGCCGATGCCATGCTTCTTCAGCACGTAGCGGATGCTCTCGCCCCACACGCGGACGGCCGCCTTGCTCGCATTGTAGGACGCCGAGTAGGGCAGGCCGATGAAGCTCGCCAGCGAGGCGACGACGGCGATCTGGCCGCGCTGGCGCGCCATCAGGCCGGGCAGCAGCGGCTCGACGGTGTTGAACACGCCGTCGACATTGACGTCGAAGGTCTGGCGGATGCGCGAGAAATCGTCGAGCGAGGAGTTGTCCTTGTCGATCGATATCCCGGCGTTGGCGATCAGGAGATCGACGGGATGCGCCTCGTCGAAGGCTTTCAGCCAGGCGGCAAGCTTCTCGCGGTCGACGACGTCGACCGTGGCCGCGACCACGGTGGCGCCCTTGGCGCGACAGGCGGCGGCGACGGCCTCGAGCCGGGCGCCATCGCGTCCGGTCAGCGCCAGCGCGGTGCCAGATGCCGCGTAGTCGAGCGCCAGTGCTTCGCCGATGCCGCTCGAGGCGCCGGTGATGACGATGCTGGTGAAACGAGTCATGGGATAACCTTCCGGCGGGGCGCGTTGTATGCGCTTGGGGCCGATACTAGAGTGCCTCGCCGCGATGCGGCCAGTATTGCGGATCGTGGAGTGCCTTTTTGATTGCAAGCATGACGGGATACGCCCGGGCGCAAGGGTCGGATGAGCGGCGGCGCTGGGTCTGGGAGGCGCGCAGCGTCAACGGTCGCAACCTCGAGATCCGCTGCCGGGTGCCGCAGGGCTTCGACCGTCTGGAGAATCCGGCGCGCAACGCCGTCGGCAGCAAGCTGAAACGCGGCAACGTGTCGTTGACCCTCACTGTCACCAGCGAGCAGCAGGCCAAGCCTTTGCGCATCAACCGGGCGCTGCTGGCCGAGCTCGCGGGCCTGGTCGAGGAGGTGCGCAAGGGCACCGGCGCGGCGGCGCCGACGGCCGACGGGCTGTTGCGCGTTCGCGGCGTCATCGAGGACGAGGAGCAGGGTCAGGAGAGCGAAGAGGCGCTGGCTGCTCTCGACAAGGCGCTGTCCAAGACGCTCGAGGAGGTCCTGAAGGCCCTGGCCGCGGCCCGCGCGGCCGAAGGCAAGGCGCTGTCGGGCGTGATCGACCGCCACATCGGCGAGATCGAGGGCCTGTGCACCCGCGCCGCCGAGCGCGCGGCGGCGCAGGTCGGTGTCGTGCGTGCCCGCTTCGAGAGCCAGCTCGGCGAGCTGCTGGAGCGTGCACCGGCGCTCTCGGAGGAGCGCTTCGCCCAGGAGGTGGCGTTGCTGGTCGGCAAGGCCGACGTGCGCGAGGAGCTCGACCGGCTCAACGCCCACATCGCCCAGGCGAAGAGCCTGCTCGGCGAGGCGCGGCCCGACAATCCCGTCGGACGCAAGTTCGACTTCCTCTGCCAGGAGTTCAATCGCGAGGCCAACACGCTCTGCTCGAAGTCGGCCGACATCGAGCTGACGCGCATCGGCATCGATCTGAAGGGCGCCATCGAGCGTCTGCGGGAGCAGGTCCAGAATGTCGAATGACAACGGCCCGGCTGACAGCGGCGCGTCGGCGATCCAGCGCCGCGGCCTGATGCTCGTGCTGTCCTCGCCCTCGGGCGCCGGCAAGACGACCTTGTCGCGCCAGCTGCTCGACAACGACAAGCAGATCCAGCTCAGCGTCTCGTGCACGACGCGCCAGAAGCGTCCGGGCGAGCGCGACGGCGTCGACTACCGCTTCGTCGACACGGCGACTTTCCGCGGCATGATCGAGCGCAAGCAGTTCCTGGAATACGCCGAGGTGTTCGGCAACTACTACGGCACGCCCAGGGCGCCGGTCGACGAGGCGCTCGCCACGGGCCGCGACGTGTTGTTCGATATCGACTGGCAGGGCACCCAGCAGCTGCGCGACAAGGGGCGCGCCGACCTGGTCACCGTGTTCATCCTGCCGCCCTCGACGCGCGACCTCGAGAAGCGGCTGCTGACCCGCGCCCAGGACACCAAGGAAATCGTGGCGCAGCGCATGGCCAAGGCCGCCGACGAGATGAGCCACTGGGCCGAATACGACTATGTCGTGGTCAACCGCGACATCGCCACCAGCCTCAACAACCTCAAGGCGATCCTGACGGCCGAGCGGCTGAAGCGCGAACGTCAGGTCGGCATGTCGGGGTTCGTCAAAGCGCTGCGCGAGGGACGCTGATTGGCTGGCCGATGCCGGCCTGGCCCTGCGAGCGCAGCACCAGCTGCGAGGGCGTGTAGGGCCGGCCCGAGAACTCGGCGATCAGCCGGTCGCTTGCCGTCTCGATCGCCTCCTCCAGTCGCTGCATGAAGGCGTGCTTGTCGAGCCCGGTCTCGATCGACGGCAGGAATTCGATGGCGCAGCGGCCGGCCTTCTTGCGCCAGTCGCGGCGGTTCCACAGCAGCCCGAGCGAGGTGGCGACCGGCGTCACCGGCAGATCGAGGTCGCGATAGAGATAGTAGATGCCCGAGCGATAGCGCTCGCGCTCGCCGGGCGCCATCAGGTTGCCCTCGGGATAGATCGCGATATGGCGGCCGCCGTCGTAGGCGCGCTTGGCGAACTGCGCGAGGTTGGCGCGTTCGCGGCCGCCGCCGCAGGTGTCGACGCGGATCATCTGCAGGCGATAGAGGATGGCGCCGATCAGCGGATAGCGGAACAGCTCCTGCATGGCGACGAAGGCGATGCCGCGGATCTCGGCGGCGAGAATGATGCCATCGCTCTCGCTGTGATGCTTGTTGGCGAGCAGGGCAGGCCCGCGCGCCGGGATGTTCGCGCGACCGCGGATCTCGATCTTCATGCCGCCGATCCAGCGCATGCCCCAGACGACGGCGCGCGCCCACCAGTGCAGCAGGCCGCGCAGCACCACAGGCGTGGGGATCGGCACCAACACGATGCCGACCATCGCGACCAGCAGGGTGAAGACGTAGAAGAAGAGGTTGAAGGCCAACGAACGGATCATGTCGGCACTATAAATGAGTGAGCACTCACTTGTCAAGTGCTTCGGACAAGCGGACGAAGTCGGCCACGGAAAGCTCCTCCGCCCGGGCGGTCGGCCGCAGGCCAAGGCTGTCCAGCACGCGTATTGGGTCGGCAAAGACTCCGCTGAGCGAGCTGCGCAGCATCTTGCGGCGCTGGCCGAAGGCGGAGGCCGTGATGCGTTCCAGCGCCGTCAGGTCATCGGCCGAGGCAACGCCGGGTTTGGGCGTAAGGCGCGCGACGGAGGACACGACCTTGGGCGGCGGCACGAAGGCCGAGGGGGCGATGTCGAACAGCCGTTGCACCGTGCAGACATGCTGGGTGACCACCGACAGCCGGCCATAGTCCTTGGTGCGCGGCGCGGCGGCCAGCCGGTCCACGACCTCCTTCTGGAACATCAGAACCATGTCTGCGATCGCGCCGGCCTGGTGAAGCCAGCGCACCAGCAGTGCGGTCGAGACGTTGTAGGGCAGGTTGGCAACGATCCGTCGCGGCGGCGGCCCCAGTGCGGCGATGTCGACTTCGAGCGCATCCGCCTCGACGAGCTGCAGCCGGCCGCTCGCCGCCGCCTCCAGCTCACGCAAAGCGGCGGTCGCCCTGGGATCGATCTCGATGGCGACGACACGGCTCGCCCCCTCGAGCAACAGAGCGCGTGTGAGGCCGCCAGGCCCCGGTCCGATCTCGATCACCGTGCCTTCACCGAGCGGGGCGGCGGCACGGGCGATACGGCGGGTGAGGTTGAGGTCGAGCAGGAAGTGCTGGCCGAACCGCTTGCGGGCGTCGAGGCCGTGGGCCGCGATGACCTCGCGCAGCGGCGGCAGGTCAGCGAGCGCGTTCACGGCGACGGAGCGGTCAGACGCGACGCCGGCGGGCCATGTCGTCGGCCATGCGCAGCCCGGCGATCAGGCTCGTCGGATCGGCCCGCCCAGTGCCGACGATATCGAGCGCGGTTCCATGGTCAGGCGAGGTCCGCACGAACGGCAGGCCGAGTGTGACGTTGACGCCGCCTGCGAAGTCGACCGTCTTGATCGGGATCAGCGCCTGGTCGTGATACATGCAGAGGGCCACGTCATAGGTGGCGCGCGCGGCGGCGTGGAACAGGGTGTCGGCCGGGGCGGGGCCGCGGGCATCGATGCCGTCGCGCTTCAACGCCGCGATGGCCGGCGCGATGATGCGGCTCTCCTCGTCGCCCATCGACCCTTGCTCCCCGGCATGGGGGTTCAGAGCCGCCACTGCGAGCCGCGGCCGCTCGATGCCGAACAAAGCCTTCAATCCTGACGCCGCCAGGCGGCCGGCGCGCACAATCTTGACAGTGTCCAGGGCGCGAACGGCTTCGGCCAGCGACAGATGGATCGTGACCGGCACGACGCGCAACTCCGGGCAGGCCAGCATCATGGCGACGTCGACGCCGCCTGCCAGCTCAGCGAGATACTCGGTGTGGCCGGGATGCCGGAAGCCGGCGTCCTGCAGGGTCTTTTTCTGGATGGGGTTGGTCACCATGCCGGCGATCTCGCCCGCCATCGCCAGTTCGACGGCGCGCTCGATCGCCTCCAGGGTCGCCGGTGCGTTGGCGGCATCGGGCTGGCCCGCGCACACCGGCGCCCGCAGGCGTACCGGCAAGACCGGCAAGGCGGTCTCGAAGACATTGCCAGCTTCCGCGGCGCGATCGACCTGCCGTACCGGGACATCGAGGCCGAGCTTGCCCGCCAACGCCGCCAGGCGGTCGGCGTCGTCGAGGACAAAGAACGGCCGGTCGCCCTGCCGGCGCATCGACCATGCCTTGAGGCTGAGTTCGCCGCCGATTCCGGCCGGCTCGCCCATGGTCACGGCGAGCGGCGCGGTCGCGGTCACGACGGCTGCTTGACGTCGATCGTCGCCTGGCGGCGCAGGTCGCGCATGTAGCGGCGGCCCGCCGCCTCCAGCTTCTGCAGCAGGATCTGCTGCGAGATGACATCGCGGCCGGGCAATCCATCGGCGCCGACCTTGCCGCACAGCGCCACCACCTGCAGACCCTCGGCAACGCGGAACGGCCCTGCCGTGCCGCCGACATTGAGCTTGGGAATCTGCTCGAACATCTGCGGGTTCGCCTGGAGGTCTCCGACGCGCACCCCCGTCAGGTCGCCGGAGGTTGCGCCCTTCAGCTCGCGCGCCCGGCCGTGCAGATCGCCGCAGGTGCGGACCCCGACCATTGCCTTCGTGGCGTCGGCGGTAGCCTTGTTGACCTCGTCGGGCGAGGCGTTCACCGGCAGCGGCAGCGTCATCTGCGTCAGATTGAGGCGGACATCGTCAGGCCGCGCCGCTGCGAACTGGCGGCGGTCGATGACGTAGAGGATGTGCCAACCGGCGGGGCTGCGTATGGGCTCCGAGAACTGGCGGACGGCCAGCTTGTCCACAGCGGCGTCGAGCGCCGGATCGAGACCGCCGGGCAGGACCCAGCCCAACTCGCCGCCCGCCTGGGCCGTGGCGCCCTGCGAGAATTGCTGGGCGAGGGCGCCGAATGGGGCGCCGCGCCTCAGCTGCTCGACGATGCGGTCGGCGGAGCGCCTGGCATCGTCGGCCATGTCCGCCCGGTCGATCGGTACGAAGATTTCGGCGACACGCGATTCGGTCTTGCCGACATTGGTGCGCACGCGGTTCAGCGCGTCATCGATCTCGGCCTCGGAGACATCGACCTGCGGACGCACGCGGCGGCGAATGATCTTGTTCCAGGCGATCTGGGCCTCGATCTGCTGCACGGCGATGTCGAAGGAGACGCCGGTGCTCTGGATGTACTGCTTGAACTGGCCGCGGGACATGCCGGCGGCCCGCTCGATGTCGCCCAGGCGCTGCTGCATCTCGTTGTCGGTGGCCTTGAGGCCGAGCCGCTTGGCGTCCTGGATCTGCAGGCGCTCGTCGATCATCTGGCGCAGCATCTGCGCGGCCATGCGCTGACGCAGCTCCGGGCTGTCCTGCAGGCCGGTCGTTCGGATCGCGAACAGGACGCGCTGCTGGAGGTCGAAGTCGGTGATGGCATCGTCGTTCACCCGCGCCAGGACGCGAAGGCCCTGGGCGGACGCCATTGCCGGGAGCAACGACACGACGACGACGATGAAGGTGCGGAAGAACAGCGCGGACATTGCACCGAGAGTTTTTACAGAGGGACCACTATTATATTCCGCGACAGTTCTGCTGCAACGGACCGCGAATGCCTTAGTCGTGGACTATGGCAAGATGCGGGCGCGCTTGACGCTCGCCAGTTGGTGGTTTAGCCGAACACGGCACAGGGGCTGAGATATACGGGGGCAACGATCCGAGGAATGACGACCGCTCGACGATCGATCAATGCCCCCAATGCCTGGGACCGGATCGCCTCCGGGATTGGCTACCACCTCGACAACCTCGGTCGCTGGCTTATCGTGAACGCGCCCACCATCGGGTCGACCTACGCGGCGTGCCTGGCGCCCGGCGTACCCCGTCTGCGGCCCCGGCCCGGCTGGGTGTTCGCTGAGGAATATTATGACCAGCGCCGCTGGCTCGCCTGCCGGCGCGGCGCTCTCTGGGAAGCTGCGCGCGAGAAGGATCTCGCGGTGCCGATCACCGTGCGCTGGCACAGCGGCACGACGGTCGACCTGACCCTGGGCAACGACAACAGCCTTTGCCTCTATGTCTGCGGCTCATTCGAGCCCAACGAGTTCGCTTTTCTCGACCGGGTGCTGAAGCCCGGCATGGTGTTCGTCGATGTCGGCGCCAACGACGGATACTACACGCTGTTTGCCGCCCGTCGCGTGGGCACATCGGGGCGCGTGGTGGCGGCCGAACCCAGCTCGCGCGAGCGCGCCCATCTGCAGCGCAATCTCGGACGCAATGGCCTCGACAACGTGACAGTCGTGCCCGCCGCGATCGGGGCGAGTTCGGGGTTGGCCGACCTTCATCTGGCCCATGGCGTGCATGCCGGGCACAACACGCTGGGCAGCTTCGCGCACGACGACGTGGTCCGCGCCAGCCTCGAGCGTGTGCCCATCGAACCGCTCGATGCGATAATCGCCCGGCTCGGCCTGGCGCGCGTCGATTTCGTGAAGATCGACGTCGAAGGAGCCGAAGCGCGGGTCATCGCGGGCGCCTCCGCGGTGCTGAGCTCGATGCGCCCCGTGTTGCTGCTCGAGGTCAATGACAAGGCATTGCGTGCGCAGGGCAACTGTGCGGACTCGCTGATCGGCACCCTGCGTGGAGAGCTGAGCTACGATATCTTCGTATTCTCCGCCGTCACCGGCCTGCTTGAGGGCGCGCGCGAGGGCGAGCCGTTGTCGGCGAACGTCGTGGCCGTGCCGCGCGAGCGCGTCGCCGAAACCATCAGCTCGGACTAGGCGGTCTACGGCCGTTTCGGCGATGTTGGCACGACTAGAACCGGCGGCTGCGGCTCTCGTCGACTGGGCGATCGGCGCGGCCCTGCCGCTGTGGGCGGCGGCCGGGTTCGACGACAACCACGGCCGCTTCGAGGAGCGTCTCACGTTGAGCGGCGAGCGGCTGCCGGATGTGCCGTTGCGCCTGATGTCCCAGGCTCGCCAGATCCACGCCTATGCGCTGGCCGCGCGGCGCGGCTGGCATGACGCCTTGCCGCTGATCGACCATGCCTATGGCGCCATGGTGAGGGACTTCCACCGCCGGGATGGACGTGCCGGATGGGTCTTCTCGATCCGCCGCGACGGCACGGTCGTCGACCCCTGCCGCGACCTCTACGCCCACGCCTTCGTTCTGCTGGCGATCGCCTCGTATGCCCATGCCACGGGTGGGCGGGATGCGCTGGCGCTTGCCGAGGAAACCCTGGCCTTCATCGACAGCGACATGGCGGCCGCCCAGGGTGGCGGGTTCGTCGAGCAACTGCCCCTGGCGTCGAGCCCACGCCGGCAGAATCCCCACATGCATCTCTTCGAGGCTGTGCTGGCGCTCTGGGAGTGCTCCGGCGACGCACGCCATCTCACGCGGGCCGAGCGGCTGTTCGAGCTGTTCGCCGACCGGTTCTTCCGGCCAGAGCCCGGCGTCCTGGGGGAGTATTTCACTGACGATCTGCGGCCCGCCGAGGGGCTCACCGGTGCCATCGTCGAGCCCGGGCACCATCACGAATGGGTGTGGCTCCTGCGCCGCTTCGAGGCGGCGAGCGGACGGGACGTGCAGCCTTTCGTCGATGCGCTGTGGGGCCACGCCGATCGCCATGGTTTCGATGCCAGTGGCATGATCCACAGCGAACTGCTCGCCGACGGCACACCGAGGGCCGGCCCGCGGCGCATCTGGCCCGTCACCGAGGCGATCAAGTCGAACCTGATTGAGGCGCGCCATGGGCGCGGCCAGGGCAAGGGCAGGGCGGCGGAGCTGGCGGTGCTGCTGCGTCAGCGTTTCCTGACCACCGACCTTGCCGGTGGCTGGCGCGACAAGCTCGATCACGAGGGCCGGTGCATGAGTAAGTTCATGCCGGCCAGCACGCTTTATCATCTGATGGGCGCGATCGACGAACTGAGCCAATCATGCCTCGCCAGCGAAGCGGGGGTGGGAGCGCTCGCCTAGGTCTTCTTATTGCCCTGATCGCGTTCCGAGACGATGGGGTTGGTGATCGGCCACCAGATCTTCAGCGCCGGATCGTTCCACAACAGGGTGAACTGGCCGCCCCGGTCGTACTCGGTGCTCTGCTTGTAGTGAAAGATCGCCCGTTCGCTCATCACGACGTGGCCATTGCCGAACTTGGGCGGGACCAGGATCTGCAGGCGGTTGGTGTCGGAGAGGGTGAACGCCTCCCATTCCCGGTACTGCGACGAGCTCGGGTCGTTGTTCACCACCACCATGTAGAAGCTGCCCTGCAGGCAGGAGATCAGCTTCCAGGTCTTGCTGTCGCCGTGGATGCCGCGCAGCACGTGGCGATGCGATACCGAGATGTCGTCCTGGATGAAGTCGATCGGGATGCCCGCCGTGAAGTAGGCGTTGCGGTTGTAGGTCTCGATGTAGTGGCCGCGAAAGTCCTCGAACACCGTCGGCGGCTTGATCAGCAGGACCGATTCGAGCTTGGTCGTGAATACTTCCATCCCTGCCCCCTGGAGCCTAATAAGTGGATCAGCGCGGCGAGCCGCCGGCGCCCAAAAGCTCTTCCTTGCGATAGACGAGCGTCGAGCCCGTGAAGTCGGTGCAGACCGGCACCGTGATCAGGTGCGACAGCGCCTTGGCGACGGCCGGTTGCCGCTCCGGCGGCACGACGAACACCATGAAACCGGTGCCGCCCGCGCCCAGGAGCTTGCCGCCGATGGCGCCGGCGCGCTGGGCATCGTCATAGATGCGATCGATGGTGGTGGTGCTGGTCCCGTTGGCGAGGCCGCGCTTCAGCGCCCAGCCCTCGTGCAGCAGCGTGCCGAACTTCTCCATCTTGCCGGTCTGCACTAGCTCGACGCCGACCTCGACCATCTCGCGCATGCGCTTCATGTGCTGGGCGTTGGCTTCGAGATTGTTGATCAGCTTCTTGGCGTAGTCGGACGAGAGGCGGCTCGAGCCGGTGTAGAACAGCATCAGCCATTTCTCGAAATTCTCGCGCTGCCCCTCGGCGAGGCCGAGCGGCGTGACGGAAAAGGACCCGTCGCGCTCGAACTTGATGACATTCATGCCGCCGTAGGCGCTGGCGATCTGGTCCTGGCAGCCTACAGCTTCCTTGAGCTTGTTCTGCTCGAGGTCCATCGCGCTCACTGCAAGCGCGTGCGCATCGAGGGTCTTGCCGCGCATGGCGGTCAGCGCGTTGATCAGCCCGACCGCGAAGGCCGAGCTCGAGCCGATACCCGAGCGCGCCGGGAGATCGCCTTGGTGGAACAGTTCGATGCCCTCGCTGTCATCGTAACCCAGGGTCTCGAGGCCGGCGCGCACCGCGGGATGCTGGATCTGGGCGGCGGCATTCACCGCCTCGATGTGCGACCAGATGATGCGATGGCGAATGCCGAAGAACGGCGGGAGGAACCCGGTGCCGATGTAGCAATACTTGTTGATGGCCATCGACAGCACCGCGCCGCTGTGGCGCCGGAACCAGGCCGGATAGTCCGTGCCGCCGCCGAAGAAGGACACCCTGTACGGCGTGCGGGAAATTGCCATCAGCATTTCGGGATCATCAGCCTTTCAGCGCGTGAGGAAGCGGTCGCCCTCGGTCGACACGCGGGTGCGCCAGTAATCCAGCAGGTCGCGCAGCGTCTTCTCATAGGGAATCTCGGGCTTCCAGCCCGTATGGGCATGGAATTTGGCGGTATTCGGCACCTGCAGATCGGCATCGATCGGCCGCAGGCGATCGGGATCGACCTCGACCTTGATGGCTTCCTTGGCCGGTGAGAACGAGATGAGCGTGTCGAGGATGTCCCTGACCGTGCAGGAGTGGGTGCCGCCGATGTTGTAGTAGGCGCCGGCCGTCGGATTGACGGTGACCAGCATGTAGTAGGCGCGCACGGCGTCGCGGACGTCGGCAACCGTGCGCAGCGATTGCAGGTTGCCGACCTTGACGATCGGCGGGATGCGATTGTGCTCGATCATCGCGATCTGCTTGGCGAACGTCGATTCGGCAAAGACGTCGCCGCGGCGTGGGCCGGTGTGGGTGAACATGCGCGTTGTCATCACCGTCATGCCGTAGGCCTCGGCATAGAAGCGGCCGACCAGGTCGGTGCCGACCTTGGAGATGGCGTAGGGAGATGCCGGATGGAACGTGCACTCCTCGTCGATCGGCAGCTTCTCCTTCGGGACCCGGCCGAACACCTCGGACGAGGCACAGACATGGATGATCGCCTTGGGCGCATGCTGCTTCAGGGCATCGAGCACGCGCACCGTGCCCTGGACGTTGGTGTCCATGGTGTCGAGCGGCGAATCGAAGCTGGTGCGCGGGAAGCTCTGGGCGGCGAGGTGGAAGACGTAGTCGGGGCGGGCGTCGGCCACCACCTTCTGGATCGACATGGTGTCGCGCAGGTCGCCGTAGAGCAGCGAGATGCGGTCGCCCGAGTTGATGCGGTGCGCGACATTGACCAGGTTGTCGAGCGGGCTGCGCCACCGGCACATGCCCACGACATCCCAGTCGGTCTTGTCGAGCAGGAACTCGGCGAGGTGGGAGCCCACCATTCCCGTAATGCCCGTAATAAGCGCCCGCCGAGCTGCCATCGTCCCCTGTCTGCCCTGCCTCTTGTGGCGGTCTACTTAATTGAGGCGATGACAAAAGGCCACCCCGGTTGGGGACCCCCCGCCGTTGCCTTGGGAGTTCGACGTCTCTATGGTCCGGACCACCTGAAAACAACGACAGTCACGATGAATTTTGCCCGCGAGCCCCTGCCAAAAGCGACGGCGATTCAGTTGTTCAAGAGCCTCTATCTGGCTCGGCGTTCGGAAGAATACATCGTCAAGCACTACCCCGAAAACCTGATGCGGACGCCCATGCACATGTCGATGGGCCAGGAGTTCGTTTGCGTCGGCGTGTGCGCCGGGCTCGAAGGCAAGGCCGACGTCTTCGCCTCCTACCGCAGCCACGCCGCCTTCCTGGCCCAGACGCACGACACCGACCGGTTCTTCTCCGAGCTCTACGGTCGGACGTCGGGAACGGGTGAGGGCAAGGGCGGCTCCATGCATCTGGCGGCGCCCGACAAGGGCCACATCCTGTCGAGCGGCGTGGTGGCGACACAAATTCCGGTCGCAGTCGGCGCTGCCTTTGCCAACCGGCAGCTCAAGACCGGTCGCACCGCCGCGGTGTTCTTCGGTGACGGCGCGTGCGACGCCGGCGTGTTCTGGGAAAGCGTCAACGCCGCGGCGCTCTTCAAGCTCCCGGTCCTGTTCGTCTGCGAGGACAATGGCTACGCCGTCGACACGCCGCGCGAGGCGCGCCAGATGTCGAAGTCGCTGTCGGATGCCGTCAAGCCTTTCGGCGCCGACACCTACGACGACGACAGCGGTGACGTCGAAAGCGTCTATGCGCTCGCCAAGGAAGCGGCCGCCAAGGCGCATCGCGACGGCCGTCCGGCGTTCCTCAACGTCAAGTGCTGCCGTTATCTCGAGCATGTCGGTATCGGCACCGACTGGAACTGGGGCTATCGCGATCAGAAGACGGTTGAGCGCGAATGGATCGATCGCGATGCCCTGAAGGTGCAGCGCGCGCGCCTTGCCTCGCATCAGATCGGCGAGAGCGCAATCGTCGCGATGGAGGACGAGATCGACAGAGCCATCCAGGCGAGCGTGAAGCGGGCGTCGCAGGCGCCGATTCCGGCGCCGGACCGGCTCCACGCAGGTGTGTTCCATGAGAAAGCTTGATTACGCCGGCGCCATCCGCGAGGCGATGACGCAAGAGATGGAGCGCGACAGCCGCGTCTTTGTCTACGGCATCGGCGTGCCGACCTGGTCGTCGATCTTCGGCACGACCAAGGGTATTCGCGAGAAGTTCGGCAAGGAGCGCTGCTTCGACACGCCGATCTCGGAGGACTGCATGACAGGCTTCGGCCTGGGGGCCGCGATCCGCGGCTTGCGGCCGATCCATGTCCATATCCGCGTCGACTTCATGATCCTGGCGACCAACCAGCTGATCAACATGGTGTCGAACTACACCTATTCGACGGGCGGCAAGCTCAAGGTCCCGCTGGTCGTGCGCGCCGTGATCGGCCGTGGCTGGGGGCAGGGGGCGCAGCACTCCAAGAGCCTGTTCTCGAATTTCACCCATATTCCCGGCCTGAAGGTGATCGCCCCGACCACGCCCTCGGACATGAAGGGCATGCTGACCGCGGCGATCCGCGACGACAATCCGGTGATCTGCTTCGAGCATCGCTGGCTCTACTGGGGCGAAGAAGACGTGCCCGAGGAGCCCTACGAGATCCCGCTGGGCGTCGGGCGCATCCTGCGGCCGGGCAAGGACGTCACCATCGTCGGCCTGTCGTGGATGAACGTCGAGGCCCGGCTGGCCGCCGACATCCTGGCCAAGCGCGGCGTATCGCTGGAGATCGTCGACCCGCGCACGCTCTCGCCGCTCGATGAGGGTCTGATCGTGGAGTCGGTCAATCGTACCGGCCGCTGCATCGTCGCCGACTGCGATTGGGTCGACAGCGGCTTCAGCGCCGAGCTGTCGGCGCGCATCCATGAGAAGTGCTTCGGCACGCTGAAGGCGCCGGTGAAGCGTATCGGCTTCGCCCAGGTGCCGGCACCGGTGGTGCGCGAGCTCGAGAACGAATTCTATCCCAATGCCCGGACCATCGTGCGCGAGGTCGAGGACATGCTCGGGCTGCAAGCGGCCAACCTCGACGGCGAGGACTTCTTCAGCCACGAGCGTCGCTTCCGGGGGCCGTTCTGACATGAACCTCATTGGACCGCGGGCCTCCAAGCCCGCTCATGAGATGCGGGCCTGGAGGCCCGCGGTCCAATGAATCTCGGGCTCTCCGGGAAGTTCGCCCTGGTGACCGGCGGCAGTCACGGGATAGGCCTCGCTTCGGCCAAGCGGCTCGCCCAGGAGGGCTGCCACGTCGCGATCTGCTCGCGCTCGAAGGAGCGGCTGGACGCGGCGATCGCCGAGCTCAAGCCGACCGGCGTGAAGGTCCTGGCCGTGGCTGCCGACCTGCTCGATCCGGCGGCCGCCGATCGGGTCATGGATGAGGTCGATCGCGAATGGGGCGGTGTGCAGATCCTGGTGAACAACGTCGGCGGCGGCGGGCGCTGGGGCAAGGAGATCGTCGAGGACACCGACCTCAGGGTGTGGGGCGAGGTGTACGAGAAGAACGCCATGGCCGCGGTGCGCTTCACGCGACGTGCCCTGCCGCACATGCGGCGCGGCAAATGGGGGCGGGTCGTCACCATCACCTCGATCTATGGCGGCAAGGAGGGCGTCGGCCGGCCGTGGTTCACCATGGCCAAGGCGGCCGAGACCGGCCTGATGAAGTCGCTGTCGGCGATGTCGTACCTGGTGCGCGACGGCATCACCTTCAACTCCGTGGCGCCCGGCGGCATCTATATTCCGGGCACCGGATTCGAGGACGAACAGCGCCGCGATCCCCGGGGTTTCCAGCGCATGGTTGACCAGGAGTACCCGTTGGGCCGCCTTGGCACTCCCGAAGAAGTTGCCGCGGTGGTGGCCTTCCTGTGTTCGAGCGAGGCCAGCCTGGTAAATGGGGCGAACATCACCGTGGACGGCGGCCAAAGCCGCGCCTTTTGAGCAATTGCCAGATGGCGCGGCCTCCGTTAGCAGTCGGCGGCCGGGCCCAATGCCGGGGAGCGTCTATTAGTGAAGGATGAAGCGATCTATCGCCGGCTGTTCCGCACGGCGCTGCTGATCAGGCTGGTCGAGGAACGGATCATCGATCTCTATCCGTCCGACAAGATCCAGAGCCCCGTCCATCTGTCGATCGGCCAGGAGGCCGTCGCGGTGGGCGTCTGCGATGCCCTGAAACCTGACGATCTGGTTTTCGCCACCTATCGCAGCCACGGCTTCTACATCGCCAAGGGCGGCCCGCTAGATGCCATGTTCGCCGAGCTGTATGGCCGCAAGGGCGGCATTTCGGGCGGCAAGGCGGGCTCCATGCACCTTGCCGCGCCCGAAGTCGGCCTGATGGGTTCGTCGGCGGTGGTGGCCAGCACCATTCCCCATGCGGTTGGCGCAGCGTTGAGCTTCAAGCGGCGCGGCAGCCCGCAGATCGCCGTCGCGGTGTTCGGCGATGGTGCCACCGAGGAGGGCGTTTATCACGAGAGCCTGAACTTCGCGGCTCTCACGAAGGTGCCCGTGCTGTTCGTCTGCGAGGACAACGGCCTCGCCGTGCACAGCCATCGCTCGGTGCGTCAGTCGTACAGCCTGACCCGGCATGCCGAGACTTTCGGCATCGCGACACGCCGCGTCGAGGAAGGGTGGGACATGCTGGCGGTCCGCAAGGCCACGCTGGAGGCTGCGGCCAAGGTGCGCGCCGGAGAGCCGTTCGTGCTGGAGATCGCCACCTCGCGCTACAAGGAGCATGTCGGCGTGGGCGAGGATTTCCATTTCAACTATCGCACCAGCGACAGCGTCGACAGATGGAAGGGCCGAGATCCGCTGATCGCGGACAGCAAGCTCATCGCCGCACTCAAGCCCGAGATCGAGCGTGAGATCGAGGCGGCTGTCGCCTTTGCCGAGGCGAGCCCGGCTCCGGGCCGCGCCGAACTGCTGACGGACGTAATCTGATGAGCATCGCTGCAGTCAAACCCGCGGTGCAGGGTGCGCGCGTGCTGTCTTACGCCAACGCGCTCCTCGAGACCATGGATGCCGCGCTCGCGGACCATCCCAACACCTTCATCATGGGACAGGGCGTCGACGACTTTAAGGGGATCTTCGGCTCGACGACCGGGCTTGCCGAGAAGTACGGCGCAGCGCGTGTCTTCGACGTGCCGCTGATGGAAGAGGGCATGACCGGCGTCGCCATCGGCGGCTCGCTGGTCGGCGACTATCCCATCACGACCCACATCCGCGCCGATTTCTCGTTCCTGGCGATGAACCAGATCATCAATCTTGCCGCCAAGTACCGCTACATGTTCGGCGGGCTGATGCGTTGTCCGATGCTGATCCGCATCGTCGTCGGCCGCAGCTGGGGGCAGGGGGCGCAGCATTCGCAGAGCCCGCAAGCGACCTTCGCGCATTACCCGGGGCTGACCGTCGTGATGCCATCGAGCAGCCAGGCGATCCTCGACATGTACCCCGCGATCATCAACCGGCATCCCGGCCCGGTGATCAGCATCGAGCATCGCCTGCTCTACAATCTCGATTTCACGGTCTCGCCAACCGAGCACCGCGTGCCACTGACCAGCTACGTCGCGCGCAAGGGAAACGACGTTACCGTCGTCGCCACGTCGGTCATGGTTCTCGAGGCACTGCGCGCAGCGCAGTACGTCGAGGACAAGGCTGGCATCTCGGCCGAGGTCATCGACCTCAACTCGATCAGCCATCCCGACTGGGACCTGGTGGCCGCCAGTGTCGCCAGGACAGGGCGCCTGGTGATCGCCGACACGTCATGGTTGGAGTACGGCATGGCGGCCGAAGTGTGCCGCCAGCTGGTGATGCGCGATCCGCGACTGCTGAAGCAACCACCGTCGATGCTCGGCATGGCGCCCGCGCCCTGTCCGACGGCCAAGAGCCTGGAGGACATCTACTACCCCAGCCAGCACGAGACCGCTGACGCCATCCTGACCCAGGTCAAGGGCGACAAGCACGGCGTGCCGCTGCCGGTCGAGCGCTCGATGACCGAAGGGTACAAGCGCTTCCGCGGGCCGTTCTAAGGCCCCGCCTCACCCTGAGGAGCCGCGCAAAGCGCGGCGTCTCGAAGGGGGCCACAGTCTCGTTGTCGCCCACCCTTCGAGACGCGCACTTCGTGCGCTCCTCAGGGTGAGGGCTTGTTCTTCCGATACCACTCGATCGTCCGGCGAAGGCCCTCTTCCAGCGAGGTCTTCGCATCGAAGCCGAGCTCCTGGCGCGCGAGGCTGTTGTCCATCAGTCGCACCGGGATGGTGCTGGGGCGCGACGGGTCGTAGCGGACGTCGGCCTTGGCGTAGCCGTCGACCTTGAGGATCGCCTGCAGGATCTGCTTCACCGAGTGGCCGAGGCCAGCGCAGATGTTGACGGCCAGATACGGTCGCTGGCTGGCGAACGCCGCCAGCAGACCCTCGATGAAGTCGTCGACGAAGACCAGGTCGCGGATGTCCTCCCCGCTGCCCCAGACTTCGAGAGGGCTGTGTCGTTCGACGACGCGGCGGATCAGCGCCGCGGTGACATGGCTGACGGCGAAGTCGTACTTGTCATACGGTCCATAGACGTTCGACGGCCGCACCACGACCGTCGGCATGGGATTGGGAATCTTCTCCGCGTAGGTGCGGCACAGCACCTCGGCATAGCGCTTCATCCAGCCCGCGGCGAAATAGACGTCATGCGGATCGCCGTCGAACATCTCTGCTTCCTCGACCGGCCGGCTGCCGGTGGGCGGGTAGGCCGCTCCGCTCGAGATGAAGCAGAACTTCCGGACACCCGCACGATGCGCGGCCTCGAGCATCAGGGTGTTGATCAGGACGTTGGGCGTGATGTGGACAAGCGGCGTGGTCCGGATGACGGCTGCACCCGAGGTGTGGGCGGCGCAGAGGAAGACGTAGTCCATGCCTTCGACGGCTCGGGCGCAGTCTTCCGGTCGACGCAGGTCCAGGGCCAAGGTCTCGGCGTCTGGAAACGTCGTCTGGAGAGGTTTTTTGTGGGTGGTGAGGCGCAGACGGGCGCCCTGGCTGACCAGCGCCAAGCCAAGGTTGGTGCCGATGAAGCCCGCGCCGCCGGCGATTAAAACTTTCTTGTCTGTGAAATCCATTGCCTGATCGATCCGCTCACCACGACAAACCACAATAAGGCCTTCTATCTCAAGGGATTGCCTCAAGTTATTGTGTTGCGTCACGCAGCCCGACAGCTTACCTGTACGCGAAATGCCAACATCTGAGCGAGACGAGGCGAGTCCAGCTGTCCCCGAGGGCCTGACCTCGACGGGCTGGCCGGTGCGCGTCGGCCTGGTCCAGATCAACAATTCCTTCTCCGGCCAGAACTATCTGCCGTACTCGGTTGCCCTGCTGCAGACCTACGTGCAGAAGATGGCGCCCAACCCGGCCCGCTACGAATTCCTGCCGGCCCTCTACAAGCGGGTGCGCATCGCCGACGCCGTCGAGGCCCTGAAGGATGCCGACCTCGTGGGCTTCAGCACCTATGTCTGGAATGGTCGCATCTCGCTCGAGATCGCCCGGCGGCTGAAGGTGATCCGGCCTGGCATCGTCATCGTCTTCGGCGGCCCCCATGTGCCCGACCAGCCCGAGGCCTTCCTGCGCGACAACCCGCAGATCGACCTCGCCGTCCACAATGAAGGCGAGCGCACGTTCCTGAAGCTCCTCGAGAGCTTCCCCGACCGCGACGCATGGCAAACGCTGCCCGGCGTCAGCATGGTCAAAGCCGACGGCAGCTTCGTGCGCAATGCCAATATCGACCGCGTGCGCGACCTCGACGAGATTCCCTCGCCGTTCCTGGAAGGCGCCTTCGATTCGATCATGGCGGCCAATCCGAACGAGAGCTGGATCGGCCTGTGGGAGACCAACCGCGGCTGTCCCTTCCGCTGCACCTTTTGCGACTGGGGCTCGGCGACGGCCGCCAAGGTCACCAAGTTCGGCGAGGAGCGGCTCTATCGCGAGGTCGACTGGTTCGCCGAGAAGAAGATCGAATACATCTTCTGCTGCGACGCCAACTTCGGCATCCAGAAGCGCGATGTCGACATCGCCAACTATGTCGCCGGCATCAAGAAGCAGACCGGGTATCCCGTGGCACTGTCGGTGCAGAACACCAAGAACGCCACCGAGCGCGCCTACGAGACGCAGAAGATCCTGTCCGACGCCGGACTGAACAAGGGCGTGGCGCTTTCCATGCAGAGCGTCGACAAACCGACGCTGGAGGCGATCAAGCGCGACAACATTTCGCTCAACACCTACATGGAGCTGCAGCGCCGCTTCACGCGGGACAAGGTCGAGACCTATTCGGACCTGATCCTGGGCCTGCCGGGCGAGACCTACGAATCGTTCGTCAAGGGTGTCGACCAGCTGATCGAGAACGGCCAGCACAACCGCATCCAGTTCAACAATCTGTCGATCCTGCCCAACGCCGAGATGGGCGACGCCGCCTACCAGGCCAAGTACGGCATGGTCACGGTCGAATCAAAGATCATCAACATCCACGGCGAGCGCATCGAGCTCGACGACGATGTGCCCGAGGTCCAGGACCTCGTGGTGGCTACGGCGGCGATGCCGGCAGCCGACTGGCGGCGTACCCGCGTCTTCTGCTGGATGACCGCGCTGCTGCACTTCGACAAGCTGTTCCAGATCCCACTGATCCTGGCGCACGGCATCTCGGGCATCTCCTATCGCGACATGATCGAGGCCTTCATGGCCGCCGATGCCAAGCGCTTCCCGCTGATCGCCGAGATAAACGCCTTCTTCCACAAGGAGGCCCAATCGATCCAGAACGGCGGCGCCGAGTACGTATTCTCCAAGGAGTATCTCGGCATCTACTGGCCGGCCGACGAGTACATCTTCGTCGAGCTGACGGCCAAAGGTAAGTTCGACGCGTTCTATGCCGAGGCCGGCAAGCTGCTGGCCGAGATCGTGAGCGCCAAAGCAGCCGGGCTGCCGATGGACATCATCGATGAGGCGATCCGGCTCAACCACGCGCTGGTGCATCAGCCGTTCGCCAAGGACAATCTCAAGGTCAGGCTGCGCTATGACCTGCTCGATTACTGGCACAAGGTGAGGGGCGGCGAACAGGCCGTGCTGACCGAGAAGGCGCTGGGGATCGAGGTCGACCGCACCGCCAAGCCTTACGACGACTTCCAGAAGTGGTGCCGCGAGATCGTCTGGTGGGGCAACAAGAAGGGCGCATATCTCTATTCGCCGCGCGCAGCCGCCATCACGCCCGAGCTCGCCGGGCACTACTGACGTCCATGAACTACCGCACGCTGGGCCGCACGGGGCTCTCCGTGTCGGAGATCGGCTTCGGCGCCTGGGGGATCGGCGGCCGGACCGTCGCCGAAACGTCCTACGGCGACACCGACGATGCGACCTCGCGTTCAGCCCTTCTGCGGGCTTTCGACTCGGGCATTACCTTCTTCGACACCTCGGCGGCCTACGGCAACGGCCATAGCGAGACGCTAATCGGCGAGGCCCTGGCCCGCGTTCGCAAGGATGTCGTCATTGCCACGAAGGCGGGGTACGACTCGTGGGATCGGCCGCCGGACTTCTCCGCCGCGGCGATCGTCGCCTCGACCGAGCGCAGCCTGCGCCGCCTCGGTAGCGACTACGTCGATCTGCTGCTCTTGCACAACGCGCCGCTCGAGGTGCTGGTGGCGGACGACGTGCGCAAGGCGATGGCGGGGCTCGTTGCCAGCGGCAAGGTGCGCGCCTGGGGGTTGTCGGCCAAAGGACCTGCGGATGCCCTGGCGGCGCTGCAGGCGAGCGACGTCCCGGTGATCCAGGCCAACTTCAACATGATGGACGTGCGCGCCGTCACCAGCGGGCTGTTTGCCGAGGTGTCGCGCCGCCAGGCTGGCTTCATTGCCCGAACGCCGCTCTGCTTCGGCTTCCTGTCGGGGACGGTGACGCGTGACACCAGGTTCCCGCCGGGCGACCATCGTCTCTCCTGGTCGGCCGCCCAACTCGCGAACTGGATCGATGGGGCACGCGACCTCTTGGCTGCGGTCTCTGCCGCGCCAGGTGCGGAAGGCGTTCACGCGGCATTGCGCTTTTGCCTGGCCTTTACTGAGGTATCGACCACGATTCCCGGAATTCTGACGTCCGACGAGGCCGTTCAGAACGCCGCCGCCAGTCAGCGCGGACCGTTGCCGCAAAAGGCAGTTGCCGCCGTCCTGGAGATCAACCGCAATCGGCAGTTCTTCGTCGCTGCGGCGAAATCTTCCTGACGAACTCGAGGAGATTGCCGCCCGGGAAGAGGTGACCCGGGATGCCGGCCGCGGCGGCGGCTTCGACGTCGGAATCGCGATCGCCGATCATGAACGATCCCGCCAGATCGACCGGCCACTGTGCCATGAGCTTTTTCAGCATGCCCGGACCGGGCTTGCGGAGATCGGAGATCCTGCGATAGCGCTCGACAACCCCTTCGGGGTGGTAGGGGCAGAATTCGACGTCGTCGATATGAGCGCCGACCTTGCGGAGCTCGACATTCATCCAGTCGTGCAGATCGTTGACGTGATTCTCGCTGTAGTAGCCGCGCGCTATGCCCGCCTGGTTGGTGCAGATGAAGACGAAGTAGCCTGCATCGTTCAGCCAGCGCACCGCCTCGCGCGCGCCCTCGACCCAGCGCACCTGGTCGATCCGATGGACGTAGCCCGTGTCCTCGTTGAGCACGCCGTCGCGGTCGAGGAATGCCGCAGGACGCTTTAGGATCGAGGGAACGAGGCTCTGGGCGCGCACGAAGTCCTCTGGAATGCCGATGTCGATGAAGGGCGCCTCGACGACCGAGCCCTCGATCAGGCCATCCGCAGCCAGCGCAGGCAGGACGTCACGCTCGAGCGAGCAGGGCAGGGCGCCGATCCTGGGCAGGATCGTCTTGCGCATGAGATAGACGCCGGCATTGATCGGCTGGTCCGACGCGCCCGACGCGACGAAGCTGCGGACCTGCCGGCCTTCCAGGCCGACGCGCCCATAACGCGTGCCGGCGATGCCCCCGGCGAGCGCCATGCGCACCAGGCCGGTCCACGGCATGTCGGGCGACGGACAAAGGGCAAGCCAATTGAAGTCGAACAGCGAATCGCCGTTGACCAGGAAGAACTGGTCATCCAGGCGATCGGCGGCGAGCGCCAGCGCGCCGGCGGTGCCGGCCGGACTGGGCTCGACCAAGGCCTCGATCCGCATGCCGCGCAGCGTGCAGCCGTCATAAGCCCGGATGAGGTCGTGGGCGCGATAGCCGCACAACAGCAGGGCACGGCGAATGCCGTGTCGGCTCGCCTCATCCAGCAGATAGTCGAGGAATGGCCGTCCTCCGACCTCGAGCGCGGGTTTCGCCTTGGCAGCCGTGAGCTCGTTCAGCCGGCTACCAGTGCCGCCGACGAGGAAGACCGCCTGGTCGATGGTCATGCAGCGGCCGATGCACTCGCGACGCTCCAGGAAGCGCGGCAGAGCAGCCTCTCCTCAAGCGCCTGATCGGCCAAGCCCCAGTTCTCGGGCTGAGTGAGCTGGGGGCGGATGCCGTGCGCCCACTGTTCGGCGGGCTTGACGAAGTTGCGCTCGATCGACGGAGCAAGAACGTTCTCCACGCCGGCGACCTTGCGCTTGGGATAGTCGAACGCACTGCGGGCGATGGTCTGCAGGCGCCACCAGCGCAAGCTGGTCATGATCTTGTCGACCTTGGACTGCAGCGGCGTCCAGACGTAGCTGATGCGATTGCTGAACAACCGACTGTGCCGCCCCTTGAAGATGCGGCAGCTCGCCGGCAGGCGGATCTCGTGCGATCCCAGCGCCACTGCGGCGTGCATGATCAGAGAATCGCAGTCGAGCGAAAGCACGGTGTTGTCCAGCGGAAAGCCGCGAACCGTGTGCCACATGGCGCGGCTCATCAGCAGGAAGTCACCGCAAGCGTTCGTGTGCAGGTCGCGGATGTACCATTGCGGCGGATTGGGGATGTGGCTGAAGCGCGTACTGTCCAGGTTCTCCAGCCTGGCCAGCAGCGCATCGTCTCCGAGATTGCGCAGCAGCGTGGGTGACAACGTCACGTCGCAGCGGTCGCAGCGGTAGAGGGCATTCTCGTGCAGATCCTGCCGGGCGAGCTTGGCGATGATCTCGTTGGACAGATAGGTGTCCGAGGCCTTGGGCGAGATGAAGCGACCCTGGGCCCGGCGCAAACCGACATTGGCCGCCGCGGCCGGGTTCATTCCCGATTCATCCGAGCCGATGAATCGCTGGTGGTGGTCGCGGCCGACGACGATGCCGCGCACCTGCACGCAGTCGCCCTGAGGCAGCGGGTCGAGGGATTCAATGATCAGTGGCCGGTCGGTCGGAGGGTTCCACTCGACCAGGATCAGTTCGGCCGGAATGGCCGCCTTCTGCAGCTGACGCGCAAGGAACGCGGTCGCGCGCTTCACGCGCACGTCGAAATCACTAGTATAGCCGTCGTTGCGAAAGTACGAGACGAATGAAACGTATGGCCGGGCGGCGTTCACGTTGAGCTGCTCAGATGATATGTCGACCCCCTGTCGATATACGGGATTTGACCCGAAACAGTAAGGGCCGTAGCAGGAAAGCGCTGCGCGCGCCGGAGATCGCCCTGAAGACGTCGTTCCCGTGTATAGTATCGATGAGCTTCAGCGGCTCTAGCCATAGCGTTAAGTTTCTGCACGGGGCGGTCAAATTACGATGAATGTGGCAGGCAAACCGTCGCTGCGGGATCGTCTGCTGCCCCTCATGGGCGCGCGAGCGTCGCGCTTCCTGGCGGAGCGTCTGTCCCGAGAAGGGGGCGCCCTATGGCCGGCCGATCCCCACCGCGTCCAGGAGGCAATCGACAAGGTCGAACGGGCCTGGGCGCTCCATCCCAGTCCCGAGATCGCGATCCAGCTCGCCACCCTCTACGACAGGGCCAACCGCAACGATGATGCCCTGGTGGTCCTCGGCGAGGCATCGAGACGAGACCCTTTGCACGCCCGGCTACGCTATCACACCGGAGGAACCTTGCTGCGGCATGGTATGCCGCCCGCGATCAGAGCGTTCTTCGATGCCGTTCTGAAAGTTGACTCCGACGACACTTTTGCGCGGTTCGTGGTGTCGTTGCTCGATCGCTATGACGGCTGGGTCACCCAGTTGGCCGCGTCGATGGAGCGCAAGCAAGGCAGCCGCCAGCCTTTTCTGCTCACGATCCCGGTTTGGGGCGAGGGGTTTGCTTCCTTTTGCATGCGTCACCTCTGCGCCTCGTTCCTGTCGCCCAACAACCTCCCGCTGCTGGCGACGCTCCACTCGGTCCATATCGCCTTCTTCACGTCAGTGGAGGCCGAACAGGCGCTGCGGGCAGAGCCACTGTTTCGTCGGCTCGAGGAGCACGCCACCATCGACTTCGTGCACTATCCGGAAGATGTGATGGCCTACAAGGCGACGATGGCCGCCCGCTATGGCCACGAGGAGGTCCCTTACTCGGACCATCCGCTTGCGTTCTATTACGAACGCAACTGCAAGTTTGCCCTGATGTCGTGCGCCCACTATGTCGGGCTGGCGGCAGGCTGTGTGGCCGATGCGATTGTGAGTTGCATGGTCGCCGACGTGATGGTGAACGACGGCGCCCTCACGACCATGGCGGCGAGGATGAGCGAGGCCGACGCGGTTCTGATCCATGCCATCCAGATGCACGGCAAGGATCTTCGGCCTCTCATGGATCGGCAATTCCGCGACGCTGCAGGCGTTCTCAGCGTTTCTTCCGAGGCCTGCGCGCGCTTGATCGTCGAGCATCTGCCCGACGGCAATCTCGCCAGTGCCGAACGGCTGATGGATCCGCCCCTGAGACTCGCCTGGCGGGTCGGCGCCGATGGACTGCTCGTTCATGCCAACCACTATCACCCGTACTGCCTGCGCCCGACAGCGCTGGGCGATTCCCTCGGGCTGTCGATCGATCCGGTCGACAGCCGGTTCATCGATCGCACATCGATCGAGACGGACAGGATTCATCTGGTCCAGGATTCGAGCGTTGTCGTGTTGAGCATCGACGACGATCCGATCCTGCAGCAGTGGTTGAGCGACACCGGCAGGCCGGCATCGGCGCAGCTCGCGCTGTGGCTGTGGGGCTACTGGACTCATCGGCGCGGCCTGCTGTTTCGCGCGCCAGTGCGCTATGGGCCAACCGACGAGCGAGAAGAATGGCGGCGCGTAGAGGCGGCGGCTTCCTCGCTGGTCGAGGATGTTATCGCCGAAGTCGAGCACCTCGAAGAGGGCAATCGGCGGCGCAAACGGGCCCCTTCGTGATCCCCGGGGCGACCGCCGGTCGGGGCCGCTTCAGGGGACTACCCTTGGCGGGTGAACCTGTTGTATTGGTTGGGCAATCCGATCGACGAACGGAAAAGGCGGGAGACAGTGTCTGTGGATGTACGCGTGGCCGGGCACTGCCGTTCGGGTCAGGGTAGCCGATGAGCGATACAGTCCGTTGTCGTCTGTGCGGAGGGCGTCATCTCTCACATCTCCTCAGCCTGAACGACCTGCCGATCTCGCACTACCTGAGAAAAAGCCCGCAAGACCCTGACCCGCGTTTCACCGTCGGGTTCGACTGCTGCCAGGATTGCGGCCTGCTCCAGATCGTCCACGCCATTCCGGCCGAGCTGATCTATAGCGAGGCCGACACCTATACGACCGGCTTTCAGCGGCCGCGCCACCTCGACGACCTGATCACGACGGCGGTCGCTCGCCAGGACCCGGGCAAGGCGATCGACGTCGGCTGCAACGACGGCGCGCTAATGGAGCATCTGTGCCACGCCGGCTACACCAAGGTGGTCGGGCTCGAGCCGAATTCCGTCGCCGCCGGCATTGCGCGCAAGAAGGGCCATGAGGTCTACACCGGCTACCTGACCGAACAGGAAGCGGGCCGGATCGTCGCCAAGCACGGCGCGTTCGATACCTTGTTCCTGCGCCATGTCGTCGAGCACGTTCCCGATCTCGAAGACTTCTTCGCCGGCGTGCGCACCCTGTTGCGCGATGACGGCCTGCTAGTGATCGAGCTGCCGGATGTCGAGGAGAGCTTGGCGCTGGGCAGCCCGGCCATCCTCTGGGAAGAGCACGTGAACTATTTCACGCGGGCGCTGGCGGAGCACATGCTGCGTCGGTTCGGCTTCCAGGTCTGCGACCGGCGCAACTACGTGTTCGGCGGCGGCTCGGTCGCCTTCGTCGCGCAAAAGAAGGCGGCGCCCGTGGCCTGCGCGCTCAAGCTGCCCGATCCCGCGGAGACGATCGGCCTGTTGCACCGGTTTGCCGAGGGCATCGAGCGGCAGAAGGCCGAGCTCCGCGGACTCGTCTCCTCTGCCCGCAGCGCCGGCTACCAAGTGCTGCTCTACGGCGCGGCGCCGCGTTCCTGTCTGCTGGTCGCGGTTTGCCAGATCGCCGACAAGATCGACTTCGTCGTCGATGACCGGCAGGACATCCAGAACCGGCTGATGCCGGGCACGTCGCATGTCGTGCGGCCGCTGGCGGAGGTCGCCGGGGCCGCCGGCGACAAACTCCTCTGCCTGCTGGGCGTCGGTTCGGAGAACGAGTTCAAGGTCCGCAAGCGCGTCGAGGACACGGTCAAGGCCATGACAGTTCATGTGAGCCTGTTCCCGCCGCGCGATACGCTGCAGAGCATCGCCGCGGCGCGTCGGGCCATCACCGCCAGCCAGAAATAAGGATCGTCACAGGATGTCGCGCATCGACCTGCCGCCTCAGCCCAATGGCTACAAGGTTCAGTGGTCCTATCTGCCCAAGCAGTTCAGCGCCCAGAACATCGAGGAGATCCTCGACCTGTTCCGGAAGTTCGTGCCGACGGGCGATTTCACGCTCGGCAAGCCGGTCGCCGAGTTCGAGGGCAAGTTCGCGGCCATGATCGGCACGCGTCATGCCATCGGCGTCAATTCCGGCACTGACGCCATCAAGCTTGGCCTGAAGGCGCTGGGCGTCGGGCCAGGCGACGAGGTCATCACCACCGCCAACACCTTCATCGCCACAGTCGGCGCCATCGGTGAGCTCTTCGCCAAGCCGGTCTTCGTCGATTGCACCGATAATTTCTGCATGGATGTCAGCCAGGTCGAAGTCAAGATCAGCAAGAAGACCAAGGCCATCGTGCCGGTCCATCTCGCCGGCCAGATGACCAACATGCCGGCGCTGATGGAGATCGCCAAGAAGCACGACCTGCCGGTGGTCGAGGATTCCTGCCAGTGCATCCTCGGCAACATCGACGGCAAGAACTCCGGCACCTACGGCCGCTCCGGCGCCTTTTCACTGCACCCGCTGAAGAACCTCAACGTGTGGTCGGACGGCGGCATGATCGTCACCGACGACGACGCCTTCGCCACGGAACTGCGCCAGTTGCGCAACCACGGTCTCGCCGGCCGCGACAGTGTGGTCCGCATGGGCTGCAATTCGCGACTGGACTCGATCCAGGCGGTGGTCGGCAACTGGCTGATCCCGCAGGTCCATTTCATCACCGACACGCGTATCAAGAATGCGGGCTACCTCGATCGCGAGCTGAGCAAGATACCGGGCATCAGGCTGCCGCAGCGCTTCAACAACCGGAAGCTCGTGTTCCATCTCTACATCGTGTTCGCCGAGCGCCGCGACGAGCTGGTCGCCCACTGCAAGAAGCAGGGGGTCGAGGTCAAGGTGCATTACCCGGTGCCGCTGTATCAGCAGGAGGGTCTGCGGCAGTATGGCTACAGGAAGGGCGATTTCCCGGTGACCGACCGTCACGCCGCGACGATGATATCCTTTCCGGCACACGAGCATCTGACCGAAGAGCAGCTCGCGTATACCGTCCAGACCGTCAAAGAGTTCTATGGGGTGTGAGATGGCGAAGCATGACATTCCCTACGTAAACCTCCCGGCCCAGGGCCGGGAGCAGCTCGACGACCTCAAGAAGATCCTCGAGCAGGTGGTGCTGCGCGGCTCGTTCGTCGGCACCCATGACGATCTCGCGCCGCTCGAGAAGCGGCTGGCCGAATACTGCGGCACGACCGAGGCAGTGGCGCTCAATTCCGGCACCGATGCGCTGTTCCTGTCGATGAAGGTCGCCGGCATCGGCGAGGGCGACGAGGTCATCACACCGCCCAACTCCTTCGTCGCCTCGACCGCCACCATCATCCAGCTCGGCGCCAAGCCGGTCTTTGCCGACGTGCTGAGCGACCAGAACGTCGATCCCGAGAAGATTGCCCGGTCGATCACGCCGCGCACCAAGGCGATCATGCCGGTCCATCTCACCGGCCGTATCTGCCAGATGGACGAGATCATGGAGGTCGCGAACAAGCACGGCCTCGTGGTGATCGAAGATGCCGCGCAGGCGATCGGCTCGATGTACAAGGGCCGCCTGGCCGGCTCGATCGGCCACTTCGGCTGCTTCTCAGCCCATCCGCTGAAGAACCTGAACGCGCTTGGCGACGGCGGGTTCGTGACGACCAACGACAAGGAGGCCGCCGCGCGCATGCGCCGGCTGCGCGCCCACGGTATGGCCGATCGGGCGACGATCGACGAATGGGGCCTGGTCTCGCGCATGGACACGTTGCAGGCGGCCGTCCTGAACTACCGCCTCGACAAGCTACCCGACATCATCACCAAGCGGCGGGCCAACGCCGCGCTCTACCAGAAGCTCCTGCATCACGACCGGCTGTACGTGCCGCCGGACCGCAATGAGGAGTTCAACACCTTCCATACCTTCGTGATCCAGGTCGACCGGCGTGACGAACTGCAGGCGCACCTCAAGAACATCGGCATCAAGACCGCGATCCACTATCCTGTGCCGATCCACCTGCAGCCGGCCGCGAAGGCGCTTGGCCACAAGATGGGCGATTTCCCGATGACCGAACGGCAGGCCAACCGGATCCTCACGCTGCCGATCAATCAATACTTGACCAAGGCCGATGTCGAGACGGTTGCCGGTGAGGTCCTCGCCTTCGTCAACCAGTGACCCCGTGAATCGCTGCCATATCTGCGGCTCTTCCAACGTCGACAAGCTACCCCAGGACGGCACGCCGTTCCGCCTGGTGTCGTCCGACGTCCAGCCGGTCGACGGCGCGGCAGAGTATCTGTTCTGCGGCAATTGCTCGGCTGTCCAGAAGGCGGTGACGCCGCAGTGGCAGGCGATGGCCAACCGCATCTACGCCAACTACGACATCAACCATCAGAGCCTGGGCGCCGAGCCCATGGTCTTCGATACGGCCAAGGGCAGCGGACCGCGATCCCTCATCCTGCTGCGCAACTTTCTCGACAAGGTCGATCTGCCGGAGACCGGCCGGTTGCTCGACTTCGGCTGTTCGAACGGCAACCTGCTGAAGAGCTTCCACGGGCTGCGTCCCGCCTGGAGGCTGTCGGGACAGGAGCTGTTCGACACCTGGCGGGACACCGTGTTGGCGTTGCCCGGTGTCGAGGCCTTCTATAGCGGGGCGGAACCGTCCTATGACGGGACGTTCGACGTGATCTCGCTTTCGCACGTGCTGGAGCATCTGCAGGACCCGGCGGCGTTCCTGAAACGCATCGCCTGCCGACTGAGCGACCGCGGTCGCATCCTCATCGCCTCGCCCAATCTCAGGCAGAATCCCATCGACCTCGTCAACGCCGATCACTGTACGCACTTCGAAGAGCACAGCCTGTCCTACGTCATCGACAAGGCGGGCCTCAGCACCGAGCTCCTGTCGTCCCGGCTGCTTCCCAAGGAGCTGGTGGCGATCGTGGCGCCGCGGCGCGGGCAGGAGGGGCGTTCCGTCCAGCCCACCGACAGCGCGGACGCGAAGGAACGGTGCCTGTTCTACTTCCGGCTCCTGGAAGAGGTACGCAAGGCGGGGCGCGCCGCCGCCGCTGAAAAGCGGCCGTTCGGCATCATGGGCTCGTCGATCGCCGCCTGCTGGATGAACTTGGAACTTGCCGGCGCGGTCGACTTCTTCGTCGACGAGGATCCCGATCGGGTCGGCCATCAGCTGACAGGCCTGCCGATCCTGCCGCCGGCAGAGGTGCCGCCGGGCTCGCTGGTGTTCATCCCGATGTCGGTGCCGGTGGCCGAGAAGATCATGGCGCGCTGTCGCGAGTTGCCGATCGATTTTCGCTTCGTCGCATCGAACCGGCCGGTGTGAACCGTGACCGAGCCGACCCGGAACAAACCGCTAGAGAGCAAAACTCTGGATGCCGGCGGGGCTGCTATAACGTTTTTTCCCCGGCACCGCAGATCGCCGGCCGGAGAACGTTGGACACTGGATCGTCCAGCGCCTTGTGACCAAATACGTTAGAGCCGGGCGGGCCCCGGCAGAGTTTTTCTTCCAACGCTGCAAATCGCCGGTGAGGGACTTTTTGGACACCGGAGCGTCCAATATTCTGCCGGCACCAAATATGGTTGCAGCCGCCCGCGGGGCGTATAGGTTCTGCTCATGGGTTATTCAGCGGGCTATTTCTCAAACGCAGTCCAGCATTGGTTTGACATGGGTTGGCTGCGGTCAGGCCAGCGTCTTGTCGACTTCGGGGCCCAGGAGTTCTTCGCCGACCCGGCCCAGGTGCGGCCGGACGTCGAGATATTCCTGCGCAAGCACGGCGTCGAACCTCCGAGCGTCCTGCCCAGCGTCAAAGATATCTATGGCGCGACCGGCATCGACTACATGTCGATCGACGTCGATGGCGCGCGCGGCTCGGAGTTCTTCGACCTGAACACTTTTGCGGTGCCCGCCCAGTGGCTGGGGGCGTTTGACTTCGTGAACAACGAGGGCACCATCGAGCATCTAGCCAATCCCATCAACGGCTTCCGCGTGGCGCACGACATGGCGAGAGTCGGGGCGGTGATCCGGCACAACTTTCCGCTGATCGGCTGGCAGGACCATGGCTTCAACAACCTGACGCCGAAGTTCTATGCCTATCTAGTCGGCGAGAACGGCTACGAGGTACTGAAGGTCGTTGCGACGGTCTCGGCGCCGACGCTTTTCCATGATCCGCTGTTCGCCACCTGCTCGTCGGCCGACCAGTCGGACGGCTTTACGAAGGAGGGCATACCGCTTCCGGCCGTCGTGCCGCCGCCGATGATCACCAACATCTGGGGCGAGCTCGTTTATCGCAAGACGGTCGACCGGGCCTTCGCGATCCCCGTCGATCACGTCGAGGGCGCCGACGTCAGCGCCATCAAGGCGAGGCTCAACGACAACTATCAGCGGGTCGTCTGGCCCGCCAGCTAGCAGCTGGCCAGTTCGTGGGAGACCCGCAGGAACACACCCTGTTCGACACGCGTTTGGCCTTTTCCTGCCAGCCCTCGGCCACGCCGGATACCAACGTGCCGCCTGAAGAGTGGGACTTCCAGCGAGCTATCGATGCGCCGACGCTCTCTTGTTCGCACACGGTCGGGATGTCTTAGTCTGTGCAGACGGTGCATCACCGAGGGCGCTGCTGCAGCGGAAAACGTTGTCCACCGTACGGCGACTGCTCACATCCGCGCCGTGATCCTTTATGCAGGAGCTACGGGTCCCACCGTGGGCCGGTTCGGTTCCCATTCGCCGATCGTCGCCGCAGCTTTTGCTTTACGACTTAACGGCTGGTTTAGTTGCTATGCGGGTGCCTGTTAGTCTGTTTTTCTCTTGTAGACATCTAGATTATCTCCGGTTGCGAACAACGCATAGTGTTCGCCGAATTTTGGGAACATCGCCAGCGGATGATTACTGACCAACAGGTTTTCATACTTCTTCTGCACAAACACATATTGCGCGGCCGCGCGATCGAACTTCGTCTTCATGGCAATCAGATCACGCTCCATCAGGATGTGGACGATCGGCAACGCCGTCGATGCTGGCTTCCGCTGGGCTCGCAGAAGATATGCCCAATCCTCGTCGGCGTAGATCCAAACCGGCTCGGATTCCGTCGAGTGTGTTTGAATCAAGTGGACATCGGCATCGCTGAACATTGTTGTCACCTGCCTGGAGAGCGGGACTGCTTCTTGCGATCCGGACACCACGTCCGTCATTCGGTTGAGCACCGACGGAAATTTCGGCCAGCTTGCGTGGTATCCGACGTCAGCGCCGGGATAATTTTCCCGGAAGGTGTAAAGGAAGGCGAGAAATGCCGCTAGCGACAAGGCGAATGCGGCCACGTTGACCAAGTCGGGGCGCCACCGGTTCACTTCGATGATTTTTCGTAAGGCAAAGACAAACCAGAACCCCAAGACTACGATCAGCGGGCCACCGTTCACGTGACCGAGCGCGAGGAAGCTGCGGTACAGGAACTTTACGAACAGGAGCAGCCCAAAGGCGCTGCAAAAGACCAGGGTCTGGTCAGCGCGGCCCAGCGCGCGGTTCGTCCAAGCCTTGTAATAAAGCAAGGCGAGCAACAGCGTAGCAAGGCCTGGCACCACAAGACATTGCATCCATGTCCAATGCTTGAAGTCCCAGGGAAGCGGATAGTTGCCGTAGCCAACGACACTGTACACGATGAGAGGTCTGAGGTTCCCGATGAGAAAGTCCAGGCTGACAGCGCCCCATCCGTAGAGAAGCATGGACATCACGACGACTCCCAAGATCGTCGTTGCGAGCAGCAATACGGAACGTTGGAGGAATTGCTTCCATGACGGTGAGGCCACGAACAACACGGTAGCGAATGCAAGTGCCGTATGTATTCCGGTCTCCGTATTGTTAATGATCGCAAGCGCGCTCAACAGGCCGCCGGTGGCTGCAGATCGTGGTTTCTCAAGGCCATACTTCAGGAGTGCGATGGCACAGAGCGGGAAAAATGCGAACCGGAGCGGAGAGCTGCTCGGCTCACTCCAAGGAATCGAGTGCGCCAGTAAAACCAGCATAAGCAACGTAAAGACGAATCCCCAGAACCGGCTCGAGTACAACCTCGACACGAGGTAGTAGTACAGCGCGGTAAACAGAACCATGCCGACTGTCATACCGTACAGGTAACGACTGACGACTTGGGCTATGTCAGAACTCAGTGCCCAGGAAAAAATGTACGGAACGCCGAGGCTGTATTGGGAGAAGTAATTGACGTTCGGAAGATTGCCGGGCACTTGTGACAGCAGCGCAGGGCCGATCAGGTAAGAGATCGCGTGCGCGTTCTTCAAGTCCCAACCGTCGAGCAGCGCACTGAAGGGATACGGCCAAAAAACCAGAAAGAAGAATACCACGGCGCCAACGTCGCCAAGATGCCCCACTATGGACATGGGCATCGATCTCTCGGCTGGGAAAAAAGTACCCGCCCTCCCGTTGCCGATCGTTTCCGGCAGAGATGCTTTTCGATAGCAACCAAGCAGCGTGATGTAGGCTATCAGTCCGACCCACGCGGGCCACGCCCTTCCGTTCTTGTAGATGACCTCCTGCGACAACAGGCTGATGCAGGCCAGCATCACCGAAAGAAGCGTAAGCGTAACACAGGCCGCTCTCCACGAGCCCAGCCGGAACCTGGGGAGTGGTCGGTACATGGCACCCCATGTCGACAACAGAAAGCAGAACACGACGCCCAGCATGTAATGCGTTGCTGCCGTGGATGGCGTCGGCCTTTGCCAATCAACGACGACCTCGGACCCTGAAACGAACCGCGCCCGACTTACGATCGGATGCAAGCTCAGGGATAGGAGTGCGCCCACCGGCAGCATGAGTACCGCGTTCAGAGCCGCCGACCAGTCGATCGCCTCCTGGTCCGGAGTTTCCCGACGGACCCCGAGACGCTTGGCAAGCAAAGTATCAAGGGTACTCCGAAAGGCGGCTATGAACATGAAACTGCCCAGATATGCCCCAATGCTGCTGGTGAAGTTTTGAGGGCGGGCATTCGACATATGCTCGATAGCTACGTTCAGCGCTGCTGGCAGACGAAAAATACATATTGTCCTGTTGGTTGACCATAGGGAGGATTTGCTTCGCTCCAGATATACTTGAGTTGGAAGCCCACCAGCCCGCCGTTGAAGCCTTCGCGCGGCAGCAGTCGAGATACGGAAAGCGGTCAGACCCGCCGGACTTCCCGAAGGTGTTGGAAGCGGGCCGGGAAGGGCAAGGCAACGCTGCGGATCGCCAAACCCGGCACGGTTCGCATATGCTGCGAAAGCTAACGCTATGGTTTTGCCGTGGTCCGGGAGGTGCAGGAGTGCGGCACAGCCGCCACGCCCAGTACCCGGTCAGCAACGGCGCGAGGGGCGCGCCGACCCGGCACTTCGACGAGCCGATACACGCCCGTCGACACTATCACCGCGAAGCCCAGAGAAATAGCGAAGTTCGCCGCATAGTAGCATGCTGCGGCTGTGTCCAGGGCCGGGTACTGGCCATGAAAGGCGAGCCCCGGTACCAGGAAGTGGAACAGGTAAAGCGAATACGAAATCTCGCCGACGTAGCGAATTCCGTGGCGTGTCAACTGCTGATTGATCAAGCTCGAAGAGCGCCCGCCTACCATCAGTAAGCCGCAGGTGAGACCGCTGAGCGGCGCTTGCTGGACTTGCTCCTGTACGATGCCGGCGACGCACATCAGGTAGACAGCGACGAGGCCCGCGGCCCCGTTATTGCTGCACAGCCGCGCCTGCTGTTCGGTCAACGGCTGCTGCGAGAGGCGGTAGGCGATGACGCCGATGCCGAACTGCACGATGATCCCGAAGGGCGAGACGTAGAACAGCCAGCCCGACCATCGGGCATCGCTCCACCCAGCTGGCTTGATCTCCCCGCGCAGCATCCAGGCCAGCAACAGCAGGGTCACGAGCGAGAAAAGCACCGTCACCACCAGCGCGCCGCCGCCAATTCGGCAGGAAGGCCGCCGCGATCGCTGCCAAGGCGAAGATGATGTAAAGCCCGCACTCGGCGCTAAGCTCCACGAAACGTCGAAAGGGCCGCTGCCTGCGAACTCTCCAGCGTATTTCACCGGCAACCACGAATGCACCAGGAGGAAATGCGGCGCGATGTTGACGAGAACGTCGGCGTCGCCGAGATCGTGCAGACTTGGTGCGCGCCATCACCACAACGACGGCAAAGACAAAGAAGGCCGGGTAAAGCCGTGCGAAGCGGTAAAGGAAGAAGCATCCGCAACGGCGCGCCTGCAAGTACCTTGAGCAGGAACTGACGTTCTTGTTCGGCTGAGGCGTATTGTGCACTATCAGCCGGCCGGCCTCGACCCGGTCGGCGAGGTATTCAGTTTTGCGGCATTGCATTGTACGTGCTTCGACGCGCTCAGACCGTCCTACGTCATCGGGGACGTGGGCTTTCAGGGCCGAGCTCCTGTCGTCCGGCTGCTGGCCCCGGCGCAGGTGGCCCGCGGTGCACGTATTCATCCCGATGCCCTTGGCCGTGGCCGCGAAGATCATGGGCCGGTGACGCGATCTGCCGAACGATTTCGGCTTCGTCGCGTCGAACCGGCAGGTTTGACTTCTGTGATCGAGCGCTGGCACCGCGGGTTGACCTGCACTAGGTTGCCGCGTGTCCCAATCCTTGAGTGACCAGCGAAATGAATTCGAACGAGCCAAAAGCCCATCCATCCGAGCCTGTCCGCAGCGTGGTGCGGCCGGAGACGGGATTGGGACAGCGCCTGGCCTTCGAAGCGCTCACTCTGGGCGTCGAGTACGCCTACATCAGCGCCGTTCCCGGCCACATCGCCGAATTCGGAACGATGTCGGGCTCGACGGCCGCCACGATCGCCCATGCCATGCTCGACGGTGACCAGCGCTATGCGCTGTCCGAGCGCATGCACGGCATCGACCGGCGCCTGCTCTACCTGTTCGACAGTTTCGAGGGCTTCCCCAAGACCGAGAATCCGGTGGATGCCGCTTCGCCTCATGTCGCTACCAACGTCTGGGGGCCGGGCGTGGCCCGCGGCCTGACCGCCGGCGAGTTGCACGATGCTTGCGCGGCGATCCTGGGCGCAGACCGCATCAAGGTCGTGCCGGGCTGGTACAACGAGACGCTGCCAAAGCTCTCGAGCGACCTGCGCTTCGCCCTGGTCAGCATCGATTGCGATCTCTACGAGAGCACCGCCAGCGTGCTCGAATACCTGCTGGGCAAGCAGACCTATTCCGACGGCTGCGCGGTGTTCTTCGACGACTGGTACTGCAACCGCGGCTCGCCGGATTTCGGCGAGCAGAAGGCGTGGGCTGATTATACGGCGAAGTACAAGGTACGGTTTACGGACTGGGGGCCTTATGCCATCGTCGGGCGCAAGTTCATCCTGCACCGTTGACGGGCGGATGGGTTGGAGGCCCTTGGTGCGGCTGCTCAAGCAGTGGAGCTGCGTGGCCGCGCAATGTCGCACGTCACTGAATTGCAATGCGCCGCCATGCACGGAAGCTCGGAGTTTCGGCAACGACCTTGAAATCGCGCTGCAATATCGGAGCAAGAACGGCTTCGATGGCAGGATTGGTGATGCCAAGCTTGCTCGTCGGTTCCCTCGGCAGGATTACGAGGTCCAGGTCGCGCAGCGAGTCATCCAGCTGGCGCTGGGTGAAGACAACCTCGCTCGGCAGGAAATGAAACTTGGAGGCGCGCCTGGCCTCCAGCAGTATCGGCCAATCCTGCATTGACAGGAGCGCGACCCTGTCCTTGGGGGTGCTGAGCGTGTCGATCATCGCGACGTCGTCCCGGGACACAGTCTTTAAGGCACATCCTGTCCGGTGCGGGAGGCAGGGATAGGAGGCGACTCCGAAGAGTCGGTTCACCAGCGTCGGATGCGTCCTGTATGACGCGACCCCATAGAGGCTTGGGTTCCGCGCGTCGGCTATGGTTGTCAAGAGCAGCACCAACAGGATGAAGAAGCCGAATGTCGACAGTGTCCTGGGCGACAGGCCGGCGCGGATCCATCCGGAGGATGAAGCGCCGTCCGCCCAACGGCCCGGAGCAAGCTGCACGAGGGCGCGCACCCACCACGCTATGACGATGATCAGGCAAAGCGAGTTGACCTGCCAAAGCCCGACGATCGACATGTTAATGTACTTGGCAGTGAGGAACAGGCCTGCGAGAGCGGTCATCGCGAGAGCAGCGAGATTCTCGCGCTGAAGGTCGGTCGGCTGCCGGACCGTCGCTGCCACCCAACCGACGCTCGCCAATGCGATGGCCGGCGAAACGATGTTGTAGAGCCAGTGGTAGCCGCCAATCCATTGGATCGGCCATGCCCCCATGCCACCCGAATAGATCATCAAGGGTTCGATCAGGAACAGCAGGTACCGCATCTGCAGCACGGCAGGTCCGAAGGCGATGAGATTCCAGACCATGAACAGCGCCAGGGTCATCACCCCGACCCGAACTGCCCTTGCCAGCGGAACGACGAAGCCCGGCCCGATCAGCAGGGTAGTCATTGCCGCCGCGGCACAGGCATAGATTCCCGTCTCGGTGTTCAGGAAGAGCGAGAGGGAAAGCGCCGACGCTAAATACGATGTCTCGAGCCATCCCTGGTCGCGACGAATCCAGTGGACGAACGTCGCAATCGAAACGGCCAGAAGAGGATAGCGCGCCGCTGTGCTCGACGGTGCGTAGAGCGGGCTCTCGGTCGTGAACTGCAGAATGAGGCACGCGATTGCGACGGCCAGCGCCCAAGCCCAGCTTCGCAGAAACCAGCGCAGGAACAAAAGCAAGGTGAGCTGAAAGATCAGGATCTCGGCGATGATGAACCAGACCGCATTCACCAGCGTTTCGCCGGCCGTGGCCGCGAGGAAGAACGAGAAGAGCCAGGGGGTGCCTACGCTGTACTGCGTGAAGTAATCAATCCCCGGAACCAGGCGGTCGCCGAACGAATACGTCGCGGGCCCGACCATAAACGACGCCATATGCATGTCGAAGCCGATCGATTCGGCGATGCTTCGCGCCTCTGGCGGCACCGTGAACACGATCATCACTGCGACAGCGAGAACGCCAGCCATCCAATCCGGGAGCCAGCGGCGGCCCGGGCCGTCTCGGCCGCCCGCTAAGCTCGCCGTTGCGTGAGGTTCAGATCCGTAACGCTTTTGAAGAACCCGGACGACCGCCGCGAGCGCCGCCATGGCGGCCGCCGAATACAGGCTCGCCATGAGGCGGCCGGCGGGCATCGCCGCGCCGATCACGACAGTCGCGATGGGCACAGTCAAGACGAGCACGCCCACCGCCCAGGGATTGAGCTGTCGACCACCGAACCACCGGGATGCGCCGACGTAGCCTAGTGTTCCGCCGACCAGGAGCGTGAGCAGATAGAAGGCCATCTCGCGCGCTTCGTGCCGAACTGATGCCTGATTCATCCAATCCAGAGTGCCGACCCCCGCCGCCCCGAAGTTCACATCCGGCGGCGGGAAGACAAGCCCGACCAGGAACAGGGCAATGAACGCACCTAAGGCGACGCCGAACAGCGCGCCGATGAGGCGCACCAAGTCACGATGGCCAGGGTAACTCATCAACAGATTCTCGACGGCGCGCGCAACCAAAGTACCCGCTTTGAAGTGCGATCAACAAACGAAAGCGACAACAACGGGTGGAAACCGCCGACCATCGTTGTTACTTTTGCGTGGATGAAAGCAGATGATCTGTCAAGTGCCGCTGACTCTGACCCTTCGCCGGCGGCATCGAAGGGGAGTAGGCGCGCGCGCGGGGGAGGCCATAGGTACGACAAAGCGGCGCTTGCCATCAAGGCCAAGGCATTGGCCGTTTATGTGCCATGGCGGGTATGGATCGATCTGTGCCGCTCGTGGGTGCTCATCGGCGCCGCCATCGCGGCATGTGCGCTCATGCCGACCATTTCCGTGGTGGCCGTGTGCTTTGTCGTCATCGCAACCCAGCAGTACGCTCTTCTCATTCTGATGCACGACGGGCAGCATTCGCTGCTGCATCCAAGTCGGGCGATCAACAACTTCATCTCGAAATGGCTGATTGGCGCTCCTTGTGGCACGCCGTTCGTGCGTTCGCAGGCGCTGCACCTGGCGCATCATCAGACCGTGGGCAGCACTGACGATCCGGCCTTCCAGTTCTACTGCTTCGGCGAACCGTCTCCCAAGGGCAGCCTCGTGTCTCTGGTGGTCCACTTCCTGCGCATCATGGTCTTTGGCCGGGTCGCCGGTCACACCAGGAAGGGATCGACCAAGAAGTCGGAAGGAGCGCTTGCGAGCTACGGCCCTGTTTGTTTGGCGCAGGCCGCGATGGTCGTCGTCTTTGTCGCTGCAGGCGTGTGGTGGGCGTACTTCGTGTTGTGGGCCTTGCCTCTGGCGACGCTCGTATCGTTCTTCGACGCGTTTCGGCAGTTCGGCGAGCACGCCGAGCCGACGCCTGATCGAAGCGCCGGCTTGCGGTTGATCTCAACACTGTCGAACCCGGTCGAACGAACGTTTATCGCGCCGCTCGGCATGAACTATCATGCGGAGCATCACATGTTCCCTTTTGTCCCCTACTACAGGCTCCGTCAGCTCTCAGCCATGATCAGCGAATCCGAAGCCGGCAGCGCGATTCTGTGGCGACGTTCGTACTTGTCCTCACTGGCAATCTACTTGCGAGGCCTCTAGCCGATGCTCAAGCGTCCGATCAAGACAGTCGAGTTAAAATGCTACATCTGCGGATCCACCAGAAATCTGAAGGTCGCCTCGGGCGTCGACCGCGAGTACTACGTCAGCGACGACGTCTTCACCGTCGTGGAGTGTCTGGAGTGCGGATTGCGCTACCTCAATCCTCGTCCGGTGGTGGAGGAGCTTGGGACGATCTATCCGTCCAACTACTATTCCTACAACATGGACGCCAATCCGGAGGAGCTCGGCATCGCCCAGCGGCTTCGCCATCGCATTCACGGCAGAAGGATACGATCGCTCCTGAGACACCTCGACGATCGCGAGCATATCGACCTGCTGGACGTCGGATGTGGCGACGGTTGGATGCTCTATCTGTTCAAGTTGGCCGACCCCAAGCGCATCAAGACACATGGAGTTGACATTAATCCCGATGTCTGCGCCGCTGCACGGGAGCGAGGCCACACGGTCTATTGCGGTCTGTTCGAGGACGTCGACTTCGACCGCCAGTTCGACGTCGTCAACCTCTCCAATGTCATCGAACACGTCACCGATCCGGTGGCCGTCGTGAAGAAGGCCGCCAGAACACTGCGACCCGGCGGTATCCTGATTCTCGAGACCCCCAATCGCGACTCCTGGGACGCCCGATATTTCATCGACGGCGCGTGGGGGTCCTATCACATTCCGCGCCATTTCACGTTCTTCAATCCAGCTACGATCTCCAAGATGGGCGCCCTTGCCGGCTTCAAGATTCTCGAAACGCAGTTCACGCCGGCACCGACGCAATGGGTGTGGACGATGCACAACCTCCTTCTCGGGCGGGCGCCGAGGCTCGCAGCCATCTTTGAGCCTCGAGACTGCTTCGTAGCCGGCCTCAAGCCGTTCGTGCTGCTGGGCTTCTTCGCGGTATTCGACTGGATCGGCCTGAAGCTTACCGGCCAGACCTCGAACATGACCGTCGTGTTGCGACGAGGTGATCTGGCTGCAGCCTGATTCCGCTGCGCGAGCCCTTCCGCCGCTACGTCCAGCGTCCATAGATGACGCGCTTCAGCAGGCGAACGACGGCAGCGACGGTGAAGAGGAAGGAAGGCCGCGCAAAATACACGCCATCGACGACGCGGGCCTGCGCCTTGTCCTGCAGACGGCGCAGACGGATAGCGACCAGTGCGCGATCATCAAAGTCCGCGGCTAGCTGCTGTCGCGTGATGCCCGTGGGCGCGTCGAGCAGGAGTCTCATCATGCGGATGCGTAGCGACGTCTCGCCGAGATTTATGAGCGCGAACAGCACTAGGCCGGCGGCGCCGTAGACGAAGAGCACGCCGGCGGCCAGGGCGAGCGCGTCGAGCATGGCGACATCGCCCAGGCTCAGCGCCCACGAGACGAGGGTAGCTGTGGCGGCGACACCGATCGCAAAGGCGATGAAAACCAGCAGCAGCAGGCGCCGGCCCGACATGACGCGGGCCAGTACGAGCTGGGCGACGACGTTGACGACGGTGCCGACCGCTGGAGCGGCCAGTAGCAAGTAGTCCACCGTGAGGCCGGCCTCAGCCACCGGCATTAGTGCGCACCAGCAATCGGCGGTAAAGCAGCACCAGCGAGCTCAGCCATAGGCCCTGAGTGCCAAGGCGAAGCCCCGTCGGCGTCTCGATCGCCATGCCGTCGGCGATCATCTGGTCGACGCGGATCTGAACGTAGGAGTGGCGCTCCATCGCCGCCATCAGCTCGTCTCGGTGGATCCCGCGCGACCCGCTCGCCGAGATCAGGCCGAGGATGGTGAGGGTCGGGCTATCTGCCTCGACCGCCGTGAAGAGGATCAGGTAGGCCACGCCAAAGCTGCCGAAGAGCATCACCGCCAGCAGCAGCAGGGGAAGCGGAAGCGCGTCGCGAAGGGGCCCGACCAACGAGAGTACCGTGAAACCCACTGCCGCCGTGGCCAGGATCAGGCCGATCAACGAGGCAAGCTGCTGGCGCGGCACCTTGATGCGCCACCAGACCAAATGGATCGCCAGCGCCAGTACGAACAGGCCGGCCGCGGACAGCACGACGGCCATCAGCGCGTCTCCGCGATTACCTTCATATGGTCGCGCCGCCGACCGCTTCGATGCGGACGAGGACCTGCTGGCGGGCGTAGGCGAGGTAGCTGTACTTCATGCCGCGCTCGGCCACGAGTTCCTGGAACGCCTTGAACTCGTGCCTTTCCCAGTTCGGATAGTTGAAGTACTCGTCGAACAGGATGGTCGTTCCGGGCACCATCCGGTCGCCCAGCAGGTCGAAGATCGTCTTGGTCGAACTATAGAGGTCGCAGTCGACATGGATGAACGCGACGGGGCCGGGATTGGCCGCCACCCAGGCGGGCAGCGTCTTGTCGAACCAGCCGGCATGCAGCTCGACATTGGCAGGCACGCGCGGCAGGCGCCCGCCGACGTCGAAAGCCTTCTTGCCGAGATTGAAGCCGCCCCAGCCCTCGGGCAGGCCCTCGAAGCTGTCGAACCCGTGGATCTTGCGGCCGCCAATGCGCTTGGCAATGAAGCGCATGGTGCCGCCGGTGAACACGCCGAATTCCAGATAGTGCCCCTCGACCTTGGTCTCCGAGAGCGCGTAGGCGGTAAGCTCGCGCTGGTTCTCGAAGCCCAGCGCGTCGGGCATGGCCTGTTCGACGTAGTCCACGGTCCGATTGAGAGCGCGCAACGTGCGTTCCCGTGCGGGGTGCACGCGGCCGACGTCCGCCAGTTGGTAGAACGCGCACACGATCTTGTAGAGCGCGTATTTCACATGGAAGTTGGTCACCAGCATGGAGGCAGTTCACCTTGGAAGAGCGGCAGCCCGACAGGCATGAAGAGTGAACGAGCTCACGGCGCCGATGCTGGGGCCGGATGGGTTTCGGGCTTCATGAGGAGCCACAGCAGACCCCCAGGAAGGGCCACAACCAGCAGCAGCAGGCCGAGTTGCACCGAGAGCATCAGACTGGCGCTGGCGGGCACGCCAATCAGGCCGAAGAGGGTGATCATCGCCGATTCGCGCACACCCCAGCCGCCAACAGTGATCGGCAGGTTAGCGACGAGCGCCACCGGCTGCATCAGGACCACGCATTGGAGGAGCGAGATGTTCATGCTGAGACTGACGGCCATCGCGTAGGTGGCAACCCCGAGCGCAGTCTGGCCGAGGACCGCGACGCCGACCAGCGGAAACAAAGTGCTGGGGCGAAGGAACACGTGGCGTACGGAGCCGCCGAGCTCGGCGAGCACTCGCAAGGGACGAAACCGTAGCCAGCGTTCGGGGAGTCTCTCGAGTTGCGCCGCCACGACAAGGCCGATCAGGCCGGTCATCGAAATGACGATCGGCACCAGCATCGTCATCGAGACACCGACATGGGCCAGGAAGGCGGGTGTCGTCACCAGCACGAGGGTGGCGACGGCAACGAGAGCGGCGACACGGTCGAGAACGACCGACGTGATCGCAGTCTGCGCCGTGATGTTGCGCCGATAGGACAGCCAGGCGCGCACGACATCGCCGCCTACGCCGCCGGGGACCCATGAGTTGAAGAAGATCGAAACATAGAAGAGCTTTAGTGTCTCGCCGACTGGTGGGCGGGCGCCCAGGCTGCGCAAGATGATTAGCCAGCGCGTGCCGCCGAGGCCGACCTGAAGCACCGCGATCAATCCGGCCAGGGCGACCAACGGCAGGTCCTGGCTGGCAGTGCGCCGGACGGCTGCCGACAGATCGACGGTATAGGCGATGTATCCGATGATCAGGAGGGTTACCGCCGCCTTGGCCAGCGTGACCACCCTTGATCCCTTGCGCTGCTGCGCCCGGGGCCGGGAGGCGCTTTCCATCCGCATCGCGGCCTTGCTCTCGTCACTCAACATCGTTTGTGCGATTCATCGCCTTGGAAGCACGCAGGTCGGCCGGCCACGCCTGTGGTGGCGGGCGGATGATAGTTGATTTCACTGGAAGCGCTAGGGTACGTGTCGAATAAACATGGCGGGTGCGGGCCAATTGCAGCGGCGTGTCCGCGCACCGCATGGTTGTCCACGTCGTCGCGGGCCGGGGTCGCGGCTTGCCCCAGGGCCGTCGTGATGCTAGTGCAGCCGCCGCCTCAAAGGGGCGGCGGCCGGAGTACTATGGGCGGCCTGGTGGTGCGGAACGTCCTCGGGCGAGACTAATATCACGACTGGTCGAGAATGTGGTTGGGCTCGCGGACAATGCTGCAAATCCCGCAGACGGAAACCGACAGGGGCGGTCGAGTGTGCTTGCGCTTGAGAAGCTGATCCGCCAGATCCGTTCGGCCCTTGGGCTACAGCCGCGGGACGACGCGGTCGAAGTCGCGCTGCCCCCACCGGCGACGCTTGCCACGCTCGCCGCCGAAACCGACGCCTTGATCAAGCGGGAGGTCTCTGACGGCTGCACGCTCGATGTCGAGACACGGATCAAGGAAATTCGTCGGATCATCCTCGCGGACGAGGTTCTGTACGAGGGCACGGAAGCCGAGCAGCAGTCGCTCGATTGGCTCTGGGTCAGCATGTTGCGGCTCGGCCTGTTCGCCGAGCTGCTGCATCTCGTGCGCCGCTTCGGTCTGCCGCTGCGCCCCGAGGTCAAGACCTTCGCTGAATTCTGCGAGCGTCAGTACCAGGTGAATCACCAGCTTGGCGAGGTCTATCGTGCCCGGCATCCCGACACCGACATCTTCACGATGGGCTGTATCGTCTGGGGCGATGAGTATGTTGGTAACTTCCTGAAGTACAATCTCCGCTCCATGCTGTCGCCGGGCAACCTGCCGGCCTTAAGTGCCCAGGGCCGCATCGTCATGAGCATCGTGACCGATGCCGCTGGCGAAGCGCGCATGCGCGCTGCTGCCGTGTTCCGGGAGCTCGCCCGATATGCGGAGATCGAATTCACCACCATTCCGCCCGAGGTAATCGGCATCCTGCGCCGCGGACATCTCGTTCAGCACTTCTACATCCTGTACGGGATGCTCGATCACTGCTCGATCTACTTCGCGCAAGGTGCCCGCTCTCACCTGTTCATGATCCCGGTCGATGCCATCGTCGCCGACGGCTCGTTGAACAACATGGCCAACTACCGGCGCGAGGGCTACGAATGCTGCGGCGGTGGCAACATCGTGGCGGAAACCGAGACTTTTCTGAGCGCGCTCGACCAACGCTTCGGCGACGAGGGGCCCATCCGCATCTCGACCGAGGAACTGGCGACGCTGGCAGTTGAGCATGCCCACCACTATTTCCGGTCCCAGGTGCTGGCGAGCGAGAACGTCGACTTCGGCAAGCATCCACGCGAGCTGTTCTGGCCGGTCAACGGTGGCGTGGAGATCCATTCAGTGTTCATCCATCCGCTGTTCACCACCGCCTCGGGCATCGCGAAGTACATCCGCAAGCACTTTGCCAACGTCGACTACGGCATGATCCCGCGCATGTTTTCGAGCCCCGTCACCATCAAGGTTATGGATCCGAGCCAAGCCTATGTGAACAACTTCACCGCCGCGGGGCGGCGTTACGAGACGACCGGCCGTCCGTTCACCGTCGAGGACTTCCTGAGCTGCCACGACTACACATACCCCGTCCAGAAGGGGCTTTTCGACCAGACGCAGCGCTTGCCGTGCCGACTCAACGGCTGGACAATGTGCTCAGACGTCACTCAGGACGTCCGCACGATCATCGCGCGCTTCGGAGTTGCGGAGGAGATGCGGCAACCGGTCGGGAGCCCTTGATGCAGGATGAATTCACCGTCAGTCCGGCTGCCGCTCGCTTTCACGACCCCGTTGACATCGCCGCCGGCAACGTCGGCGACAAGTACGACATAACCTTCTTCGTGTCCTGCTACAACGAAGAGGAGTTCATCGTCGCCACTCTGGACACCGTGAAGACCGCAATGGAAGGGCTTCGCCTCACCTACGACGTGGTGATCATCGATGACGGTTCCCGCGACAGGTCGCCTGAGCTGATCCGGAGCTACATCGCCCAGCATCCCGAGATGGACATCGTGTTCCGGCGGAATGGCCGCAACAAAGGCTGGGCACAGAACTACATCGATTCGACCTTCATCGGCAAAGGCCGTTACCACCGCGCGATATGTGGCGACAATTCGGAGATGGTATCGACGCTGCGAACCGTGCTGAGGCCGCTGGGCCAGGCCGACATCATCATTCCCTATTATGAGCACGTGCAGGACAAGTCGATGTTCCGCCACATCGTCTCGACGCTCTACACGACCATCGTCAACCTGCTGAGCGGCAACTCATTGCACTACTACAACGGCCTGCCCATCCACCGACGCTACAACGTGATGCGCTACCACCCCGATACGCGCGGCTTTGGCTTCCAGGCCTACATCCTTTGCCTGCTGCTCGGCCAAGGGGCGACCTACAGGGAAGTGGCGCTGTCGGCGCAGGAGCGGCGTCCCGGTTCGTCGAACGCATTGACCTGGCGCAACCTGCTATCGGTCACACACACGCTGAGCGAGATCTGGCTGCGCCGGATGTCGAACCGGGTCTATGGTCGCATCGATGGCGGGCTCGCCGGCTCGCCGGAGCAGCCCCCGACAGAGGTTGCCGCGCGAGGTGCGGTGTCGAATTCGCCGCGGGGCGGGTGAGGGCCGCTTGGTCGCGAAGCGGGCTTCACGTTCATGAAAGTCGCGACCAATCCGCCACTGGCGGCTTCCGTCCTGCGCCTTTCGCTGGCCGGACACCTGGCGTTCGTCGGCGGCTTCGCGGCCGTGCTCGCCTTCTTCGGTGTGGTCGACGTCTACAATGCGCATTTCTTCGAAAGCGGATACAGCGCGCTCTACAACGCTGTGCGCGTACTGTTCATCGCGTACTTCTTCTGGCTGCTGGCCTATGTTGGCCAAGCCTTCCTCGCCGGTATCGCGGGCCGCGCCGCGATCGGCGGCATCAGGCTTCACGAACGCCTGGCGCTGGGCTTCTTCACCGGCGCTGCTGTCGTCACGGCTGTGATGCTCGCGGCCGGCTACTTGTCGCTCTATTGGCGCTGGATCGCCGTGGCGGCGACCCTTCCCGTCATAGCGCTCTCCTACCGCACTTTTGCCGCAGCATGCGGCGAAGCGCGGACAGCGGTTGGCCGGTTCGTGCGGGAGAGGTCGATTTTGGAGATGGTCCTAGCGGCGGGGATGGTGGCCTTGGTTGCCATCTGCGGCGCCGCGCTGCTGACGGTGAAGGGGCTGTATCCGCAGGGCGGACACGATTATTACCAGCACTATTCGCAATTCTACACGCTGGTGATCGACCGCCATAGCATCTGGCCCAACGACTTCTGGTACCACTACTATTACTCGAAGGGGCTCGGCGTGACGTTCCTGGGCATGCTGCTCAGCGACGCGCTGGCGCCGTCCCTGGTCGCGTTCGCTTTCGTGGCCGCAGGCTCGTTGGCTTTGTTCTCGCTGGTCAACCGCTTCTGCCCGCGGACGCTCTGGCCCTGGGTCGCGGTGGCGCTGTACCTCGTGCTGAACGTACACACGCTCGGCACCGGCTTTTATGCGGCCAACGGCGGCTGGGGCCATTTCCAGAAGCCGCACGAGCTCAATGCACCGACCCTGCTCGGCATGCTCTGGATGTGCGTCGGCATGGTGCGCTCGACCGGGCCGGAGCGTCGTGGCTGGTGGGCGGGCGCCGCCGCCTGCGCCGCCATGGTGACCTACTTGCTTGTCATCTCGTCCGCCATCGTCGGGCTGTTCGCGATCGTGTCTGCTTTCGTGTTCTTCTTCTTCGACCGTGCCAACGCCCGGAACTTTTTCGGCCTGGCCGTCGCGGCCGGTGTCGGGCTGGCCTCGGTTCTGGTGCTGAACTATGTCACCACCTCCATCCCGTCGGACATCGGGTTCGAGATCTGGTGGCCGATCATTGACTTCCGCCGCCTCGACCAGGCGGGGACACTCTACGATGTCGCCAACGGCGCCTATCGACGGGTTGAGGCAGTGGCCCGCGGCGTCTCGTTCAGCGCCTTCGACATGGTCGACTTCTTGCGCAACGTGACGCGCCTCGATGTCCTGGCGACCTTTGCTTACGGTTCGGCTGCGGGCCTCGTGCTGTGGCTGATCGGCCGGGCCGTGCTGGGACGCGTCGCGCCGAGGGGCGCCTTGCAGACGGATACCTCGAACATCGCTGCCGGATTGGTCGTGCTCATCTTCATGGGGTCGATCGGCGCTTTCACGGTGACAGCCGGGGCATCGGAGCCGGTCTCCTACGTGCGTGCGAGCTCCTTCATGCTGCCGCTCACGATCGCCGTGGCCGCGATCATCTGGCAGCTCGCCCTCGCATCGGCCGATTGGCACTGGGTTGGACGCCTCCTTCTCGGCAGCTTGGTGCCCCTGGGACTGGCCGCCGTCACCCTTGTGCAGGCGTATGAGAGCCAGAAGCCGACGCTGCTGCCGGTCATGGCCACGGCGGTCCGCTTTGTCGACGGCCGGTACAGCATTTTCGACGGTTATCGCGACCAGTCGGGCTGGCCTGCGCTGCCAGATGCGACGGCGATTTACCCCGGCATGTACGATGCCTGGAAGAGCGTGGGGCCAGGCCAACGACTGTGGAGCTTCAACGTCCATACCTACTGCATGCTTCCCGGCTGCCGCGTCGAGTCGCACCTGTCGTCGAAGCTCTCGGCACGGCGTACCGAGATTCTTTACGGATCCGCCGAGGTCGCGCGCAAGACGCTACAGGAGGAGGGCCTGAACTACTTCTTCATCGCCACGCGGCGGGATATCCGCGATCCGATGATTTGCACGCCGCTGTTTTCGCCCGATACGATCAGGGACTATCTCGGCGTCAAATGGAGCGATGGCACCGACGCACTGCTGACTTGGAAGGGGCCCGGCGTCGCGCCGCTTCCGGAGCAGTGGGTGGAGAAATACCGAAAAGCCCTCAAGGACAGCCCGCACACACCCGACTGCAGCGGTGACGGTCCGGCCTTCAGCCATATCGGACGGCGTATCCACGACGAGGTAACGAAGGGCAAGCGCTGGGGCCGCGACATTGAGCAGCCAAAATGATACTCGGGAGCGCCAGCAGCGGAGCAAAGATGGTTGAGAGCGGAGAAATGGCTTCGGATGTCGCCAAATGGGGTGATGCTAGCCCAGGCTCGCTACCGACCCGGGTTGCGAAGCGCCAGCGCCGGCAGATGTTCGAGCGGTTCCTGCAGGCGATGTCACCGGGGCGTGACGATGCCGTTCTCGATGTCGGTGCCACCAATGATCGACTCCACGACCATTCGAACTATTTCGAGGCCTGGTATCCCCACAAGGACCGTATCACCGCGGCCGGCCTCGAAGACGCCTCGTTCCTGGAACAGGACTATCCTGGCCTGCGCTTCGTCCAAGCCGACGCGAGAGACCTTCCGTTTCCTGACGCCAGCTACGATCTCGTCCATTCCAGCGCCGTCGTCGAGCACGTAGGTTCGTACGACAAGCAGATCGCCTGCCTAGGCGAGCTATGGCGGGTCGCGCGACGCGGCATCTTCGTGACCACCCCCAACCGCTGGTTTCCCATTGAAGTTCATACGGTGCTGCCGCTTGTCCATTGGCTGCCGCCGCACACCTTTCGCGCGATCCTGCGTGGACTTGGACGGGATTTTTTTGCCGACGAAGCGAATCTGAACCTGATGTCCGGCGCCTCGCTCGCGAACGCTGCGCGAGCTGCCGGCATCACGAATTTCCGCGTCGAAACCGTATCGCTGGTCGGCTGGCCATCGAACCTGCTGTTGATCGCGAGGAAGGGGAACTGACGTGAAGGGTCCGTGGACGGTAGCAAGCCAGGCTGAGTTCGCCTCCTCGTTCGGGCGGACGAACTATAGGTTCAAGTATTTTGACCTCGTACTGGAGTCCGGCGGGGATCCGATCGACATCATCTTCAACTACAAGGACCTGGCCCATCTCAAGGTGGTGCACAATACGTTCGATATCTTCTATTCCCACATCAGCGAAGACGTCCAAAGCTGCGTCGTCATGCAGAAGCTGTTCGGTCTGAATTTCCCGCTGACGCATATGGCGCTGCAGCTCGACGAAAATCGGATGTTCTTCCACGATTCCTTTCTCAACATCCTGCTGACCAGCGAAGTGGTTGCCGAGCCGTTGCCCGAGCATCGTGTCAAGGTGACGACGACATACGGCATCGGCGCGCCTCGGCTCCTCCTGCCGCTGGCCTTTCCGGTCCTGAAATGGCTGCTGACGCGCAACTTCCACGTCCTGATGGAAGGTGATGCGCCGATGCGGGACAGGCGCGGTGATCTTCGCCGCTGGGGTATGCGGCTGCCGAGGACGACTTACCCGTTCCAGGACACGCTCGACCTGCGGGCTCGCCACGTTTTTCCCAGCGATACGGTCGCGCTGCCGGAACCGGCCACGATAGCGCTTGCGTCTGTGCCATCCGGTTCGCCGCTGATGTTCGGGCGCAGCGACAACTATGGTGTGCAGATCGTGCGGCGCGACGATGCCATCGAGGTCTACCCGCGGATGTGCCCGCATGAGGGCGCCTGCCTCGATCAAGGGGCCTTCAAGGAGCGTAGCCTTTCCTGCTGCTGGCACGGCCGGCGCTTCGGCCCAATCTTCCGCATCGAGTTGCCGGCGCAGCCGACTGAGTTTGTCGGACCGTTCCACCGTTTCATCGTTTCCCCAGCTGAACTCCGCATCGTACCGATCGCCTTGAACGGAAGCACCGTCGAAGCCGACTGGACAGCAACAATTACGCCACGTACCACAATGTATGGCGAGCGTGGTGCATGAAGTTCTGACAACAATGGATGGATCCGCCAATTCCGAAAACCCTCTGCGCGACATCGATTGGCTTGCGATGGAGCGACGTCGGCAGACGTTTCTGGACTACTACCTCCTGGCCGTTGAAGCCTGCCTGCGCGGAGGCGCCAGGGAATGGTGGCAACATGCGTTCACCTATGACGGCTCTTCCGATCACTTGGCGAGTATGATGCTCCTGAAGGAGTTCTGCCTGCGGCAGGTGCTCTACGAAGCCGGTGACATATGGGCGCTCGGCCGAATCTATGAGGGGCTGGAACCGGAAGGCATCCTCGAAAACGATGAACCAGGCCGTTTCCTGCTCGATCTGACGCGACATCTTCGCGGTCGGTTGGCACAGGTCGAGCCGGCACCGGCCGGCCTTCTTGCGCGCACGAAACGGATGAAAGAGCGCTGGCAGCAGACTCGGGCTCGAACGCTGCCGGCCATGCTGAGCGTTGTCATCTTCGATGGACCGTCGGGCAACAATTTTTTCGACTACTGCCTTGCCTCGCTGGCCAGCGAGGGAAATCTCCCGGCGCTCGCCAAGCAGCGCAGTGTGCGCCTACATATTTTTGGCCGCGAACGCGACCTCCCCGAATTCGAGCGGAGGATCGCAGCAGCGTCGCTTGACTGCACGGTTGTCTGCGAACCAATCCCCGAAGATCTCGCCGTTCGCGCGGAAGGTGTGATCGGACCGCAGCGCGATTGGCTCCTCGGTGCCCTGGAGTGCCTTCATATCCTAGAAGCGAAGCGGCTGCGGGCCGATTTCCATGCGATCAATCCGAATGCGCTTTACGCCGACGGCTACTTCCAATCCATTTCCCGCTTGAACCGTGATGGTAAGATGGCGGTGCTGACCGCGACGGTCTATGCCGACCTGACTGCGATGCAAAATGAGTTGGCGCCATTTCGAGCTGCCGACGGGACGATCACCATCCCGCCCGTCGAGCTGGCGACCCTTGGCCTTCGTGCGCTCACGCCTGGCAATGGCCTCAAGGCCGTGCGGTTCACAGGGTTTCCGGGCAGCTGCGACCCCTGGCATTTGCAGCTAGCGTGGGAGCGTCGCGACAGCCTGCAGATTCGCAGCACGTACCACGAGATCTCGTTCCTGTCCCATCGCGTGCTGGAGTCACTGCCCCGCCGCTTCTTCATCAAACCGTCCGCCCAGATCGACAAGATGCTCGCCGGGGAAGTGCAACCGCATTTCGTCGGCGAGGGGGACGGGATCATGATGCTCGAGCTCAGCAATCGAAGGACCATGCTCGACGGCGAGACGCTCGATCTTGACGACTTCGCCTCGGCGCTTGCGGCGTCCACCGGCAGGGGCGCGGCAGCTCACTTCAAGCAAGGAGTATCCTTGGCGATCGATCGGGCCGCGCTGGCGGACCGGCCGTGGCGCGGAGATACCGAATTCCTGGCCGAACAGGCTGCCGTCTTCAAGGCGCTCGACGAGGGCGTGGCATTCGCTGCCCCCAAGGGCGACCAGGTGCTGACCGCTCTCGGGGTTGTGCATCAATACGAGGTGTCGGAGTACGGACGTGACTGCCTCGGCGGCGTCATCGCAGAAGGCCGGCGGCTGCTGGCTGCTCTCGGAACTGATGCCGACATGGACATGGCGATCCGAAGAGGCCTTATCCGGGGAGCGATGAACTTTGACGCGGTCGACACGGCGCTGGAACTTGCCGAACGCGGCGGCGAAAGCACTGTTTTCATCCGGGACTTCCTGTCGGCGATGGCTAAGCTCAAAGCCGACAATCGGATCCGCGCGAAGCGGCTACGTCCGGCTTTCAATTGGCGGCGCGTTGCCGTCGTCGGCGTGATTGCCTGGGGCGAACGGTTCGTCGAGAAGTTCATGAACTACTGCCTCGCCTCGTTGTTGGCCGATGGCAACATTCCCGCCCTAGCCCGCAAGGGGCGGGTGGTGCTCTCGGTCGTCACGACGGCAGCTGATCGTGATCGCATGACCGCACATCCTTCCTTCGCCCGACTTCGGCGGTCCGCAGAAGTCGTGTTCACGTGCTTTCCGCCGGAGTTCCTGGAGCGTCGTGAGAAGGATGGATTCAACTTCTATCACTTCTATGGCCTGCTCGACCATCAAAGCGTCTTCCTGGCTGAAGCGTTGCGGGCCGATCTCTACCTGCTGCCCATCGATTGCGTCTATTCCTCGAAGACCTTGAGCAATTTCCACTTCCGCCTCGAAAGGGATGCAGACTGTTGCTCGATCGGCGCCATCGAGGTCGAAGAGCCGGCGCTTCGGGCCTGGCTCGATGCCGATGGCCGGCGGCAGCCGGGTGGCGTCCTTGATCTGCCCGGTGAATCGCTCATCCAGGCGGCTGCCCTGCATCCGGATCGCTACTACCGCGCAATGATCATGAGTCCGGACACGACCGAATTCTGCGCTCACCCGCGCGAGCTGGTCTGGCCCTTCGCGAATGGCCTCGGAATGCACTCGATCTTCATGCATCCTCTCGCAGTATCGGCGCGCTTGCTCACGCGGCCGTTCCACCCGCACCACGAGAATGTTGACTATGCTCTGCTGCCGAGGCTGCTCCAAGGCGATGGACGGATGACGATCATCGAGAAGGGGAGCGAGGCGACGCTGGCGCATTTCGGTGCGCCGGATACGCGGAGTGAATTCCTGCAAGGCGGCTTCTCGATCAGGAGCTTCGTCGAGGCGCATCGATACGACTACGCCGTCCACCGACGGTTCTTCGAGACACGACAGTTCTTTCCATGCCGTGAATTGCCCTATGCACCGTCGACGGCCTATGAGGCGGAACTGGGCCTGATCCAGTCGGCGCTCAAGCGAAATCGATTTTCGGCAGATCGAACATGACAGCGCGTTACATCGTCGTTGGCGGCGCGGGCTTCATTGGCAGCCACTTCGTCGACCGCCTGCTTGGCGACCGCTCGACAGCGGCCGTCACGGTCTTCGACAACTTCTCGTCCGGGCGGCGCTGGCATCTCGAAGGGCATGCCGGCGACAATCGCCTCTCGATCGTCGAGGGTGACGTCAAGGATCTCGAGGCCCTGACCAGAGCAATGGGCGGCCACGATACGGCCATTCATCTTGCCTCCAACCCCGACATTGCCAAGGCCGCGACGCAGCCCGACGTCGACTTCTATGAGGGCACCTTTCTGACCCACCAAGTTGTCGAAGCGATGCGCCGGTCGGGCGTGAAGACGATCCTCTACGCCTCGGGCAGCGGCGTGTACGGAGATCTGGGGGAGGTCGAGGCCAATGAGCAGCACGCCGTCGGAGAACCGATCTCGACCTACGGTGCGAGCAAGCTGGCGGGCGAGGCGCTGATCAGCGCCTACTGCTTCATGTTCGGCCTGCGCGGCCGTGCCTTCCGGTTCGGCAATGTCGTTGGGCCGCACCAGACACACGGCGTCGGCTTCGATTTTGTCCGCCGGCTGCTGCAGGATCCTAGCCAGCTTTCAATCCTGGGGGATGGCCGCCAGAGCAAGAGCTACATCCATATCGACGACGTCATTGAAGCGGTCCTGACGGCCCACAAGCACGATGGAGCCGCCTACAATGTCTTCAACGTCGCGACCGGCGACTACATCACTGTCACGGAGATTGCCGAGCTCGCCGTAGAGTGCGTCGGTCTCAGGCCCGGCAGCGTCAAGTTCAGCTATACAGGGGGCGACCGCGGCTGGAAGGGAGACGTCCCGATCATCCGGCTCGCCACCGAGCGCATCCGGGGAATCGGCTGGAAGTGCAAGCGCAGCTCGCGCGAGGCGTTGCGCGCCGCGATGCTGACCATGGTGGGCGAGTTTCGCGCCGGTCGGATGTAGCATGGCCGCCGCGGTGTTCCTCGATCGCGACGGCGTTCTCAATCGCACGTTCGTGGTCGATGGCGTGCCGCTTCCGCCGCGTACCATGGATGAGCTCGCCATCCTGCCTGGCGTTGAGGGGGCCTGCCGGTCCCTCCACGATCATGGCTTTCGACTGATCGTCGTCACCAATCAACCTGATATTGCGCGCGGCAAGCAGACAGTCGCGGCCGTCGACAGGCTGAACGGCGAATTGCGCCGCCGCTTGCCCCTGGATGACGTTTTGGTCTGCCCTCACGACGACAACGACGGTTGCGACTGCCGCAAGCCCCGGCCGGGCATGCTGCTCGCTGCCGCGCGGCTTCATGGTGTCGATCTTGCCAGGAGCATCATGGTCGGAGATCGCGACAAGGACGTCGAGGCCGGCCGCGCCGCGGGCTGCCGGACGGTCTTCGTCGACGGCGGCTACGGCCGGCCGCCCCAGCCGCCGGCCGACCTTACCGTGCCGAGCTTGCGGGAAGCGGTGCCGTGGATTATCAGCCAAGGCAGGAGCGTGATCGGGGGACAATGAAGCAGCTGCGCACCAAGATATTTGCCGATGGAGCGGATCTCGCCGCTCTGGAGAAGCTGTGTGCGAACCCCGCCATTCGCGGCTTCACCACCAACCCGACATTGATGCGCAAGGCCGGCGTCTCCGACTACGAAGCCTTCGCTCGCGCCGCGCTGAAACTGGTCGGCGATCGGCCGATCTCCTTCGAGGTGTTCTCCGACGAGCTGAGCGAGATGGAGAGCCAGGCGCGCACGCTGGCGAGCTGGGGCAGCAACGTCTACGTCAAGATCCCGGTCACAAACACCAAGCGCCAGCAGGCCGACGACCTCGTGCGCCGCCTGTCGCACTCGGGCGTGCGCGTCAACGTCACGGCGGTGATGACGCTGGGCCAGGTCGAGCGGTTGTCCAAATGCCTGCATGGCGGCGCACCCAGCAACATCTCGATCTTTGCCGGTCGCATCGCCGACACCGGCGTCGATCCTCTGCCGACCATGCGCAAGGCGCTCGAGCTGGTTGCAGGGTCGCCCGGCATTGAGATCATCTGGGCCAGCCCGCGCGAGCTCCTGAACCTCGTTCAGGCGAGCGACATCGGTTGCCACATCATCACCGTCACGTCGGACATCCTGGCCAAGCTGCCGCTGATCGGGCGGGATCTCGACGACTATTCACTCGATACCGTGAAGATGTTCTACAATGACGCGACCGCTGCCGGCTTCCGCCTGTAGGCCGGCTTAGCCCGCCGAACTGAGCATGTTCCGCAGGCTGTGCGTGAGACGGGCCAGCCCATCGACTGCCGGGCGCGGCAGGCAGCGGACCAGCAATTTGCGCATCCGGGCCCAATAGGGAAGGGTGTCTGCCGGGGTCTGCCCTGCCGGGACGTGGGCCGCTCTTATGGCGGGGGGCAGGCTATCGGCGATAGAGCGGTGGGCGTAGACGAACACGTTGTGCCGATACCAGAGATAGACCGCCCGGTTGCCGTGCAGCCGGGGGCGCAGGAAGTCGAACAGCTCGTAGCCGCGTGCCGCGAATTTGGCCTGCCAGTATCCGGGCGGCTGCTCGTTGACGTGGTTCTCGCCGCCCTGGCCGGGGGTGGCGGCGGAGAACAGGATTAGCTTCCCATGCCGGGCCAGGCTGTCGACGAAACCTTCGGCCGCGCGCTCGGGGATGTGCTCGGCCACCTCCAGGCTCTCGACGAGGTCGAACTGGCGGTCCAGTACCAGCGGCTGGGCGAGATCGCGCGCCAGGAAGCTTTCCTTGCGGATATGCAGCCGCTCGGGATCGATATAGGGGCCGTCCACTCCCTGGATGTCCTGGGCACCGTGCTGCTGCCAGACCGACAACCACATGCCTCGGCCGCAGCCGAGATCGAGCACGCTGCGGATCGGCAGCTGCTCAGCCAGCAGGCGAATGACATGGTCGGCCGAGATCGCGGCGGTGCGGTCGGCCGTGTCGAAGAAGCGGTTGTCGTAGGCGTACAGGGCTAGCGGCTCTTGGTGGCGCACACGTAGATGTGCGCATCGTGCGGCCGCATGAAGCGGTTCCGCTGATGGCCCTTGTCGAGCAGGACTTTGACCCCGAACTTCAGGTCGGCGAAGCCGCAGCCGCGCAACTCTTCCTCGAGTTTGCTCTGCCACCAGCCCGACTTGTGTTCGTCGCCCGGCCAGCGTTGCCAGCCGTAGAGCGTGGCGAAAACGTGGTCGATGGTGAACGGGATCTCGCGACCGGCGAAATGGTCGACGACATAGCGGCACCACACCGGCACATCCGGCACGTCGAAGTAGAAGGCGCCGCCCGGCTCGAGCATGCGGTGGATGTTCTTGAAGGTGTCGGTCACCTGTCCGTAGGTCAGATGCTCGATAACGCCCAGCGCGAGCACCTCGTCGAGAGAGGCCTCCGGGAAGTTGATCTCCCACGGCATGCCCACGATGTCGACGCCTTCGAAGGCGTTGACGTCGTTGTGGATATAGCCGGGCGTCGGGCGCTGGCCGCAGCCGATCTCCAGCTTTCGCAATTTGGTGTCCGTCAGGGGCGTCACGGTCGGGTCCTCAAACTTGCCGGCTCCACAACAAGCGCATGCCCGTTGTTGTTGTAGATTACAAGCCTGTCGTGCTGCCCGATCATGACGACACTGGCGGCCGTGCCGGCTGGCCGAGCCAGAGCGCCAGGCCGGGCAGGGAGGCGACTAGCAGAGCCAGGCCGAAGAGCACCGACACGATCAGGCCCTGTTCGGGCGCTACACCATAGAAGCCCAACAGAACAACGAAGGCGCCCTCCCGCACTCCCCAGCCTCCCAACGAGACGGGGATCAGGGCCACCAGCAACCCGGGCGCCACTGTGACCGCGCAATCGAGGAAGGAAAGCGGCGCGCCGATGCTGCGGCCGGCCACGAAGAAGCCGACAATCGCGACCAACTGCCCCAGAAGGCCCGTCCCCAGCAGTAAGGGCACCTGCGACGAGCGGCCGACGGCGGATAGAGCAAGGCCCAGCGAGGCTATCGGCCGCAGAAACTTGACACTGTCAAGTCGTCGGGCGGCGAGTGCGATGATCGCGAGGCCCATCACTGCAAAAAGGCACCCGGCCAGCATGAGCCACAGGAGCCAGCGCACAGGCGCATCACCAATGCGTTGCATCAGCAGCGGAAAGGTCAGCCCGAAGCACAGCAGGACGGCCAGCAGGCCGACCAGCCGCTCGATCAGGACACTGTTGATGGCCACGCCGAAAGGCACGCCGGCTTTGGTACAGAACCAGATGCGCCATGCGTCGCCGCCGATCGAGGACGGCAGGACCTGGTTGAAGAACGCGCCGATATAGAGGCCGCGCGCGATGACCCCGGTCGGCAGGGCATGCCCCAGGCAGGCCAGGATCGCCCGCCAGCGCGGAACGCTGACAGCCGGCACGGCAAGAAGCACGAGCACAGCAAGGCCGGCCAGCCACGGATTGGTGGTTTTCAGGATGGCCGCCAGCTTGGTGAGATCCAGACTGCGGACCAGGAGAGCCAACAGCAGCACCGACAGCGCCACCTTGAGCAGCATCGGCCCCCACCGGCGCACGGCGCTGGTCACAGCCCGGCCTGATCGACGTAGCGGCCGAAATCTTCGATGCCCGATAGCGATCCGACCTCGTAGAACCGTTGGCTCACCTCGAAGCCCGCCAGTTCTCCCTCGCCGCTCAGGCGATGGAGAACATCGGCGAGATCGACGACAGCACCCGCCGAGATTCTCTCCGCCACGAGCCGGCGACAGAGCACCAAGAGGCCGTAGTCGATATGGGTCATGGTGGCCCGGGTCGCCTCGTCGCAATTCTTGTCGTAGAGGGCCACCAGTGGCGGCGCATAGACGACGTTGCTGCGATCCCAGCGGTTCTCGTTTCGCAGCACGGTCATCAGCGCGGGCTTTCGTGAGCGGCCATGCTGGGCGAGGACGGGCCGGTAGTCGATGGGCAGGAAGGAATCGCCATAGAGCACGAAGAACGCGTCGTCGAGTCGCGTCGTCTCAAGCGCCAGCCGCAGCGCGCCGGCCGTGCCCCTGAGGTCCTTGCCCTCGTCGACATAGGTGACCCGAAGGCCCCAGGCAGAGCCGTTGCCGACGTAGTCGACGATCTGCCGGCCCTTATGGCCGATGCAGTAGACCACTTCATCGATGCCCTGGCGCGCCAGCCAGGCGAGCTGATAGCTGGCGAACGGCTTGCCGCGGATCGGCACCAGCGCCTTGGGAATTTCGTGCGTGATGGGATAGAGCCTCGTTCCAAGGCCGCCGGCCAGGATCACACTCTGCATCGCCGCGCTGCCTGCGCTAGTCCCGCATCATGGTGGTCGAACCGTCGTGATCGAAGCGGAAGGGCACTTCCATCAGTCCTTCCTTGGTCATGGCGGCCCGCAGGCGTGTGCGATCCGTCGCGTAGAACAGCAGGAAGCCGCCGCCGCCGGCTCCGACCATCTTGCCGCCGACGGCGCCGGCATCGCGGCCGACCTCGTACCAGCGGTTGATATCGCCGTTCGACATGTTGGACGAGCGTTTGCGCTTCATCTCCCAGTGTTGATGCATCAGCTCGCCGAAGCGGTGGGTGTCGCCTTGCTCGAGCGCCTGCTTGATGTCGATGCCGAGCGATTTCACGTAGTGCAGGTTCTCGATCATCGCCGCATCGCCGTCGGATGTCCGCTTGTCCTGGTCGATCAGGATGTCGGTGGCGGCGCGCGAGTAGCCGGTGAAGAACAGCAGGAGATTCTCCTCCAGATCGGTGAGCGTCTGGTTGGAGATCGAGAGTGGCCGGACCTTCACGCTGTCGTCGGGCAGGAACTCGAAATGGGTCATGCCGCCGTAGGAGGCGATGTACTGGTCCTGCTTGCCGATCGGATGGCGCAGCACGTCGATCTCGATGTGGCACGCCTCCTGCGCAACCTGTTCGGCGGTGACGTGCATGCGCTTGGAGGCATAAAGCGCGCGCAGCAGCCCGACCGAGAAGGTGCCCGAGGAGCCGAGCCCGGTTCCTGCCGGGATGTCGGCAAGGCTGATGATCTCTACCGCCGGCGGCACCGCGTGGCGGCGCAGCGATTCCCGCACGATCGGGTGCTGCACTTCATCGATCGTGTCGACATGCTCGAACTTCGAGTACTTGACCTGGTAGCCGGGACTGAAAGTGTGGTTGATGCCGACGTAGATGTACTTGTTGATCGCGGCCGAGATCAGCTCGCCGCCGAATTTGCGATAGTAGGATGGCAGGTCGGTACCGCCGCCAGCGATCGAGATGCGCAGCGGCGTGCGCGTGATGATCACGAGGGGCGTCCCGCCTGGATGCCGTTCTCGGCGGAGCCCGCGCCCGGCCGCCGCTCGGGTGGGTTAAAGAATCGGTCCACGATGTAGGCTGGCCGCCCTTTGACCTCGTCATAGACGCGGCCGATATACTCCCCGAGGATGCCGATCGCCACTAGCTGTACGCCGCCGAGCAGCGCGATCAGCAGGGTGATGGTGGGAAAGCCGAGCGGATAGTGCTCGCCGAACACCAGCGCCTGTACGGCGACGTAGACGCCGACCAGCAGGGCGGTGGCGGCAATGGCGATGCCCGCGAACAGCGTGCCGGTCAGCAGCGCCGTGGAAAAGCCAATGATGCCGTTCAGCCCAATGCGGATCGAGCCGAGGTATCTCGGATAGTTGCTGTCGCCGGCGGCGCGCTCCTGTCGATCGAATTCGACGAACGTCTGGTTGAAGCCGACGAAGGCCACCAGGCCGCGCAAGAAGCCGTGGCCCTCCTTGAGCCGGCACAGCTCGTCGATCACCCGCCGATTCATGATCCGGAACTCGCCCGTGTCCTTGGGGATCTCGACGTCGGAGAGGGCATTGATGACCCGATAGCCGACGAACGACATCAGGCGCCGGATCAGCGGCTCGGTCTTGTTGCGCTTGCGACGCTTGGCCATGACGACATCGAAGCCTTCGCCGAGCTTGCGATAGAGGTCGGCGATGAGCTCGGGCGGATCCTGCAGGTCTACGTCGACCACAACGCAGCTCTTGCCGATGCAGTGGTGCAGTCCCGCCATGACGGCTGCTGGCTGTCCGAAGCGGCGGCTGAAGCAGAGCAGGCGAATCCGCGAATTGCGCAGGATCTCCTCGAGGATGACCTCCTTCGTGCGATCCGGGGAAGGGTCATAGCAGAACAGGATCTCGTAGCTGCCGATGGCTTCGAGCACCGGCTCGACGCGCTCGAGGAACAGCCGGATGTTCTTCTCTTCCCGGAAAACCGGAACGATGACGGAAATGTCCGGTTGGTCGGCGCGCCGCAACAAGGGTCGCGAGACGATGCGCTGTTCGAGCTGCTCTACCATTTGGTTCGGTTGACCATCAGTTTCGGATGCGACACCAGACAGTGCCAGACCACCGCCTGGAAAGCTTCGCTGTGCGGTGTCACCAAACCGGGATCGACCACCGGAATCTTGACGACGGCATGGGCGACTTTTGCGGTGTAGCCGCCGTCGCGTCCGACGATGCCGAAGATGGCAAGCCCGCGCTTGCCCGCTTCATCGAGGGCCTCGATCAGGTTCGGGCTGACATTGCGCTCGCGGTCGCCGCCGCCGACGGACAGGACGAGCAGCGCGTCCTTGTCGTTGGCGCGGCTGGTCTTGAGCCATGCGGCGAAGACGCCCGCCCAGCCCTCGTCGTTGGTGCGAGCCGTCAACTCCGAGACGTTGTCGGTTGGGGCGTAGGCCTCGACATCGCAAAGCTTGCGAAAATCGTTGACCGCATGGGAGGCGTTGGCGGCGCTGCCGCCAACCCCCAGCACGAACAGCCGTCCCTCGCGGGCCCGTACGGTTGCGAGGCCGTCAGCGAGGCGCTCGATGGCGGCAAGGTCCAGCTTGGCGGCGATCTCCGCGACCTGGCCGAAATATTTCTTTGTGAAGCCCATAACCTCTACCTACGCGTGCCTGAGCTCAGCGGGAAGGGCCGTAAGGTGACACTGAAGTATGAATTGTCGCGCCCGATCGAATGACGTTTGGACTTCTTCTCGATTGCTGCCCTAGTGTAACATGGTAAGCGACGTCAAGGGGGATAAGCCTTTGCACAACCATGGCTTGAAGACGGTCGGAACGATCGGGCAGAGCCATGACCAGGACAGCTGGCGGCGGATGGCACGACGTGCCTGAAGCGGCGCTGCCCGTCTGGCTGGGCGTTACGATAGGGATGGCTCACGAGATTCTGTCGTCGGACGATTCAGTCTGTCGGGGCGGGGGCGTTCGTTGATGGTCGCCTCGCTGGAAGAGGGGCTGAAGGAAAAGTCGCTCGGCCGTGGGGTCGTGATGGCGGCGCTTTCGCCGTTGGTGACGGCGATCCTGGCGGCGCTCATCATCTTTGCCCTCTTCACGACCGGCATGCGGCGCGGCATGGACGGCGCGATCGCTATTGGGGAATCCGAGCAGACGGCTTGGGCAGTGGCCATTTCCGAGATGGTGTATGGCCTGGATAGCTACGTAGCGCACACTGCGGTCGTCGACGCGATCATTAGGGGTGTGCGCAATGGCACCGGCGGGCCCGCCGATCCGAAATTCCGCGAGAACCTCAACAACCCCGACCTGCTGAACGCGGCGCTCTCGGCGGCACTTGCGCTCGGTCCACAGCCTGAGGGATTCGTCGCGCAGCGGACCCTGACGACGATGCTGTACGACGACATTGGTATCGTCGATTACGACAAGATCGCCTTCAGTCTCTTCGGCTTTCGCGTCCAGTCTCTCTACTACCTGTTCTTCGTCATCGTCTCGCTAAGCACAGCGGCCTTCCTGCTGCAGTTCTGGGGAAAGCCTGTCGCGCAGGTTCTTCTGCTTTCCAATCTGGCGGCATTCTGGCTGGAGCTTAATGCAGATATCTTTATGCCCGACATGCCGTCCTTCTGGGGTATGCGCCACGGCTCGACCTTGGCCATCCTGCCGATGTGGCATCTGGCCCTGCTCCTGGTGTGGCGTACGCGCCTTTCCCTGTCGGCGGTGGTTCTGGCCTCTGTTCAGGTAGCCATTCTCGTCTTTGCGACGCGAATTCGCGGGTCGGCGGCCTGGACGGTCATCTTCCTCGCCTGCCTCTCGGCCTTCCTTGCTTATCGGTTCTGGCGCTCGCTCGAAGCAGATCAAACGTCGCTTTTCAAGGTGGCGCGGGCGGCCCTGAGATGGCCCTTCGTCCTGTTGCTGATCGGTTTGGCCACGAGCAAGATCTATACGAGCGGCAAGCTTCATCCGTCATATTTCACCGACGACATCATGCCCTATCACGGGGCGTGGCATTCCGCTTACCTCGGCATGATCATATCGCCCACGTTCTGGGCGACGACGGGCAAGGATAGCGGCGCGTGGGGCGACGCCATCGCTTACGAGGTCGCGCTCAGGTACTTGCGAGAGAAGGGCTTCATCGCCAAGGAGGGGGACTACATTTCTCCCTGGACCCAGACCTACAAGATGCGCCTGCACGACCGGACGATGCGCGCGATCTATCTCGATTTGGTTCGGGAGTACCCATTCACCACGCTAGGCCTCTACCTTTATCATAAGCCGCTCTGGGTTCAGGCGTTCATCGCGCCCAAACTGCGGCTCACTTCCGAAGAGGCTTGGCTGGTCATATTCCTTGGCGCCGTCGTTATGGCCATCGTGACCGCGGTCGCGCGAAGACCGACGGCGGCCGAAATGCGCAGTGCCTTTTGGCTGGGTTTGGCGGCCGCCGTTTTTTCGAGCCTGCCCAACATATGGGCCTACACAGGCAATCAGACGGCCACCGACGTCTTGCTCTCTACCATGATTTTCGTCGTCCTGCTGACCTGGATGGTTTGCTCACAGGTCCTGATCTTGCTGCGCGACCGCAAGTCCGCGAGGGGTCCCAACACCCTCTATGGTCCGTTCGCTTCCAGGCGAGGCGCTCAGTGACCGCCATCACAACCCCACTCGATCAGAGGTCGCTGGCACGAAAGTTTGTCGCCGGCAGCTTGTTGCCGATCGTGACGGCGCTCCTCGCGGTGCTCATCATTCTTGCGGTCTTCGCGATGGGCGTGCGACGCGGCATGGACGGCGTCATCGCGGTGGGCAAATCCGAGCAGACGGCCTGGGCCGTCGCCATTTCCGAGATGGTGTACGGGCTCGACGGCTACGTGGCGCACGCCGCCGTCATCGACACGATCATCCAGCGCATCCGCGGCGGTACGTCCGGCCCGGGCGATCCCAACTTCGAAAAGAACATCGCCAACCCCGACCTGTTGAACGCGGCGATCTCGGCCGCGCTCTCGCTCGGCCCTCAGCCTGAAGGGTTTGTCTCAGAGCGAAGCCTGCGGACGATGGTCGATGACGACATCGGCATCGTCGACTACGACAAGATCGCGTTCGCCCTGTTCGGCTTCCGGGTGCAGTCGCTCTACTACCTCTTCTTCGTGATCCTCTCGCTCAGTACGTCGGTGTTCCTTCTGCAGTACTGGCGAAGGCCGATGGCTCAGGTTCTGCTCCTGTGCAACCTGGTTGCGTTCTGGCTCGAGCTCCATACGGCAATGTTCACGCCTCACATGCCGTCATTGTGGGGAATGCGTCATGGGTCGACTCTGGCCATCCTGCCCACGTGGCATGTTGCCCTGCTGATGGCCTATCGCACGCGCCTGTCCTGGTCAGCCGCGATGCTTGGGCTGATCCAGATTGCGATCATCGTCTTCGCGATCAGGATTTGCGGTTCCGCCGGCTGGACCGTGATCTTCCTGGCCGCCCTCGCGGCGTTCTTCGCCTTTCAGCTTTGGCGCAACACGCAGCCCGGTGAGCGATCTCTGGGCACGATTGCCAAGGCAGCGCTGAAATGGCCCTTCGTGCTGCTGCTGATCGGCTTGGCCGCCAACAAGCTGTATACCGATGCGAAGCTCCATCCCGCGTACTTCACCGACGACATCATGCCCTATCACGGGGCGTGGCATTCGGCCTATCTCGGCATCATCGTGTCCCCGACGCTCGTTGCCGCGACCGGAGATCCCAAACGCCCTTGGGGCGATGCCGTTGGTTATGCGGCGGCGCTCCAATACCTGCGCAAGAAGAGCTTCATCGCTACGGAGGGGGAATACTTCTCACCTTGGACGCATACTTACAAGATGCGCCTTCATGATCGGACCATGAAGTCGCTCTATCTGGACCTAGTCAGCGAGTATCCCTTCACCACCGTCGCCCTGTACGTCTACTGGAAGCCGCTCCATCTCCGTCACGTCGTCGAGTATCTGCTGGCCGGGGTGCCGCCCGAGACGTGGGTGATCGCGGTCGTCGCGTTTCTGCTGCTTGGGGTGACGGCCGCCCTGATGAACAGGCTCAACCGGACGGACGTTCTCGTCACCATGGCTCTTGCGCTAGCGGCGGTGTTGTTTGCGTCGATTCCGTCCATATGGGCTTATGCGTCGGTCGACACGGTGGCCGACGCCGTGCTCAGCTTTCTTGTGCTGGCGTTTGTTGTCGCCTGGGCGGTCGGCGTGTGGCTGGTGAACATGCTGCGCAGCCGTTCGTGACGACGAAGGCAGTGTCGAGCAATCGAGGCTAGCAGCGCCTGCACTTTGGGGCCGAGAGTTCATGTTGCCGGAAGGACAAGAGATGGCCGGGGCCCGTGTTTCAGGTGACCGCAGCGGCGGAACGCTGCGGGCCGGCGCCAGCGCCAAGCTGTTCTTCGCGCTCACTGCCATCCTTGCCGCGATCGTCATCGTCTCGGTCTTCACGTCGGGTATCCAGCGCGGCATGGACCACGTCATGAGCTACGGGCCGGAGTCCGAGCAGAATGCCATGGCGATAGCGATCTCGGAACTCTATCACGGATTGAACAGCTACGTCGGCTACACCTCGGTCCGCGAGATTTTGCAGAATGCCATGGGCCCCGAGGGACCGCGAGATCCCAGGCTTCTGGCCAATGTCAGGGACGGCAACCTCATCAACAAGGCGATTGCCGCCGCCATCGCCGCGCCGCCGCGGGTGCCGGCCCATGTTGCGGACGGCTCCTTGATGACGATGGTCTACGACGACGTCGGCATCGTCGACTACATCAAGATCGCATTCACCGTCTTCGGCCCGACCATTCAGTCGTTGTACTATCTCTTCTTTGCAATCCTTTCTCTCAGCACTGCAGCCTTCTTCATTCAATTTCGGGCCCAGGCGGTGGCGCAGGTGGTGTTGCTCGCCGTCCTCAGTGCCTTTGCCCTGGAACTGCAGACCAACTTCTTCAGCAACGACGTGCCGACTTTCTGGGGAATGCGGCACTGTTCCACCCTGGCACTGGTGCCTCTGTGGCACCTGGCATTCCTCATGTTGTACCGAGTTCGACTCTCATGGTGGTCGGTCGGGTTCGCGGCTCTCCAGGTCGCGATCGTCCTGCTCGCCATCAAGACGAGAGGGTCGACGCTGTGGGTTGTGCTGTTCCTCGTCGGGCTTGCCGCCTTCATTGCGCTTCGCGCTTGGTGGCGACTGCCGGCGTCCGATCGATCGATCAGACGCCTGTTGCGCATGGCGGCGGTATGGCCGCTGATTCTGATGCTGGCCGGCGCGGGCGCCGACAAGGTCTATACCGACGCGAGACTCCATCCGGTCTATTTCACCGACGACGTCATGCCGTATCATGGTGCCTGGCACTCCGCCTTTCTGGGTTTTTCGGCCGTTCCGTCCTTTCCGGGCGTGGACATTGCGGGCGTCCAAAGTTGGGACAGGTTTGGTTACGAGGCCGCGCTATCGTACCTGAAGGCCAAGGGCTTCATCACGACGGAGAAGGAGTATGTCTCCCCGTGGACGAAGACCTACAAGATGCGCCTGCACGACCGCGTCATGCGATCCGTCTACCTCGAATTGATGAGGGAGAATCCGCTCTCCGCGCTGACGCTTTATGCCTACTGGAAGCCCCGCCAGCTTCTCATAGCCCTTGGAGTAATCCTCGACGGCGTGTCGCTGATGGCATGGCTGGCAGTTGTGATCGGCCCATTGGCGCTTGCCGTCCTGACAATACGCACTTTCCGCATCGACACGATGGAGGTTTGGTCAGTGCTCCTCATGATGCTGTCGGCGATTGCGTTCGCCGCGCTGCCCACCTTGTGGGCGTACGCGGCGCTGCAGCGGTGGCGGATATCGTGTTGGGCTACTTCGCCTTCCTGCTCGTCGCGATCTGGGCGGTTGGCGTGACGTTGTTCGGCCGGCTGGGATTCGGACTCCGATCTGACTGAAGCTCGACCGACGTCCCGTCTCAGCTGCTTTGCGGGATAGGGCACCGGGCCCGTGCGAACACCTCGGTCGGCCCGAACACGAAGGTGCCGATTTCGAGTATGCGGCTCGGCGCCGCATCATGACGAGGTGGTGCAGCAGTGCCCGGCTCTCGTTGCTGATGAGCGATTGCTGCGGATATTCGTGATAGGTGCCGACCACCCTCCTGAAGGCGCCGGAACGCCGCCATTGGTCCAGTCCGGCCTCCGAAATCTCGAACTTCTCGCCAGGACAGGGGTGACCATCTGCCTCGCTGTGGCCACGACTTATGCCTTCTTTCGGTTGAGTGATGACCAAGGGCGCGGGCCCGACGGCGGCCAGTTGCCGACAAAGTGTGCCAAATTTGCACAGCGGGGTGGGTCACATTACTGGCTTCGGCACCTGGTACTGGCGCGGTGGCGCTGCATTTGAGCTGTCACAGGTCGCAGCAAATCTCATTCCCCGCCAATTCTAACACGTGGTACGTTGAAATTGCGGAAATCGGCAATTCCAAGTACACCCCCCTACATGAAGTATAAGTCTGCGCTCAAATACGCAACCGACCTTGACCTGGTCCAGCAGGCCGCGTTGGACGATCGGAGCCGGCACCTTCGTCGCCTTATCTTCCGAGCCATTGAAAAGGGCGGGCGCGGCCATATCGGGCCGGCGCTTTCGCTAGTCGAGATCATCCGCGTCCTGTACGACGACGTCCTTCGTCACGACCCGGCCAAGCCCGCCTGGCGCGAGCGTGACCGTTTTATCCTCAGCAAGGGCCATGGTTGCCTGGCGCTCTACTCGGTCCTCGCCGATCGCGGCTTTTTCGACATCGCCGAGCTCGACCGCTTCTGTCACTTCGATTCGTTCCTGGGCGGCCACCCCGAGACGGTGGTGCCGGGTGTCGAAGCCTGCACTGGCGCGCTGGGTCACGGCCTCTCCATCGGCCTCGGCATGGCGCTGGCTGCCCGCATGAGCGGTCGCGACAGCAAGGTCTACGTGCTGATGGGGGACGGCGAGATCAATGAAGGTTCGGTTTGGGAAGCGGCCGCCTGTGCCGACAAGCACCATCTGTCGAACCTGACTGCGATCATCGACTACAACAAGATCCAGTCGGCCGGCAGCGTCTTCGACATCCAGAACATGGAGCCGCTGGCCGACAAGTGGACGAGCTTCGGTTTCCGCGTGTTCGAGTGCAACGGCCACGACGTTACCGCCTTGCGGCAGGTCTTCCGCGAGGCCGCGGAGTATCCGGGCGATCGGCCGCGCGCCATCATCTGCCACACCGTCAAGGGCAAGGGCATTCCCGCCGCCGAGAACAACGCCGACTGGCATCACAAGTCGGATCTAAAGCCGGCCGAGCTGCAGATCGTTCGCAGCGCGCTGGGTAGCTGAGGGGAGGCTGGGCAATGCGTAAGCGCAGTCTCGACATGGTCCATGCGCTGGCCAAACGCGATGAACGCGTCGTGTTCATCGGTTCCGACCTCTCGCCCAACCTGCTTGGCGAGATGAAGAAAGAGTTTCCCTCGCGTTACTACATGGAGGGGATCGCCGAGGCGAACGTCATCGGCATGGCCGCCGGCATGGCAATGGACGGCTACATCCCCTACGTCAACACCATCGCCACCTTCATCACGCGACGCTGCTACGAGCAGGTGGCGATCGATCTCTGCTTGCACGACCTGCCTGTACGCCTGATCGGCAACGGCGGCGGCTACGTCTACGCGCCGCTCGGGCCGACCCACGAGGCGATCGAGGACATCGCGATCATGCGCGCGCTGCCGCGCATGACGGTCACCGCCGTGTGTGACGCCGAGGAGATGACGCGGCTGATGGATGCCACGCTCGACTGGCCGCATCCCATCTACATCCGCCTCGCCAAGGGCGGCGATCCGGTCATCAGCAAGCCCGAGCGCGGCTTTGCCATCGGCAAGGCGATCGACATGATCGACGGCGAGACCGGCGCCTCCGACGTGCTGCTGGTCGCCACCGGCGTGGCGACGACGCAGGCGCTGAAAGCGGCGGGAGCCCTGGCCGCGGATGGTATCCGACGCCGCCTGCTGCATTGTCACACGGTGAAGCCGCTCGACGTCGCGGCGATCGTCGGCGCTGCCAGCAAAACCAGGCTCGTGGTCACCGTCGAGGAGCACAGCGTTGTGGGCGGACTTGGCAGTGCGGTGCTCGAAGCGCTTGCCGACAACATGACCGGCGCGCTGCCGCCGGTGAAGCGCCTGGGCATTCCCGACCGCTTCGCCGAGCACTATGGCAGTCAGGCCAAGCTGATGGAGCACTTCAAGTTCGACGACAAGAATATCGGCGCGACCATACGCAAGTCGCTGGCGGAGCTCAGTCGGTGAACAACAAGCTCAGTTTCTGGCGCGACGAGGAGAAGGCGCTGGCCGACACGTTCGTGCGTGACGGCTATGTCATCATCCCGGCGGAGTCGCGTGCCGATCTCGATCGTATCCGCGATCTTGTGGCTGATATCGCCGCCTCTTTCCTCAAGCTGCCGCGGCCGGAGGACAAGGGTGCCTTCCTCGACCATATTCACGAGAAGGTCGACGTCCATCGCCTGAACGACCTTCGCCTCGCCGTGATCCGCGAGATGAACGAGGAGCCGTGGACGCGGCTTTCCTATTTCAACACGGCGCGTCGGGCGCTCGAGGTCCTGGTGGGCAACGAGCTCGCCATGCAGCTGCGCATCAATCTCAGCATCCAGCTGCCCAGCGACGACAGCTCGCTGCTGCCGGTGCATGCCGACGTCTGGTCGGGCGATTCGCCCTATGAGGTCGTCCTGTGGGTGCCTTACGTGCACGTCTACGGCACCAAGACCATGTACATCCTGCCGCGCGAGAAGGACTCGCGTTACCAGGAGCGCATGGGCGAATTGAAGCTCAAGTCGGCCGAGGAGCTCTATCGCAGCATCGAGCCCGATCTGCGCTGGCTCGACATTCCCTACGGCAACGTCCTGTTGTTCACACAGAACGTCATGCACGGTAACATCGTCAATCGCGAGCCCGAGACCCGCTGGTCGAGCAACTGCCGCTTCAAGAGCGTGTTCTCGCCCTATCACGACAAGAAGCTCGGCGAGTTCTTCGAGCCGATCCTGGTGCGCCCCGCGACCAGCATCGGCGCCAGCTACAGGCTGCCCTCGGTCGTCTGATGACAGCCAATCAGAAGGGGTATCGCGGCTACGTCTTCAGTCGGTCGGTCGAAAACCACAGGGTGCCGCAGCACATCCAGAACCTGGTCATCCGCGACTACGCCCAGCGACGCAAGCTGCACTACCTGCTGAGCGCGACCGAATACGCCATGCCGGGCTGCTATCTCATCCTCGAGCAGGTGCTCGACGAGCTCGCCTCGCTCGACGGCGTGCTTCTCTACAGCATGTTCATGCTGCCGGCGGAGGCGGGGGAGCGCGAGCGCATCTATCGTCGGGTCCTGGAGCGTGGCTGCCGGATGCACGCCGCCGTCGAGGGATTCGTCCTGGCAGACGAGGGCGACATCGAGCGCTGGGAGAATGTGCTGCGGACAGCCAATATCTGCAGGAACTTGCAGTATCAAGAGATCGAACGATGGCTCACGTAGATTTTCTCGGCGCGCTGCACAACCGCACCAAGCGGGACTATGTCGGCCGCGTCACGGCGTACGACAAGGCAACCTGCTCGGAGATCGCCAAAAAGTACGGCCAGGACTACTGGGACGGCGAGCGCCAGTACGGCTATGGTGGCTACAGGTACGACGGCCGCTGGCTGCCGATCGCGCAGGCGATGGCCAAGCACTACGGTCTCAAGGCCGGTGATCGCATCCTCGATGTTGGCTGCGGCAAGGGTTTCCTGCTGCACGAATTCACGAACGCCGTGCCCGGCGTCGAGGTGACAGGCATCGACATCTCCGAGTACGCCATCGCCAACGCCAAGGAGGAGGTGAAGCCCTTCCTCAAGGTCGGCAACGCGGTGAAGCTGCCGTTCCCCGACAAGTCGTTCGACTTCGTGGTCTCGCTCGGCACGCTCCACAACTTCCCGATCAGCCAGCTCCACGACGCCGTGCGCGAGATCGAGCGAGTGGGCAAGGGCGCCAAGAAGTACATCATGGTCGAGTCGTGGCGGAACGAACGCGAGCGCATGAACCTGCTCTATTGGCAACTGACCTGCGAATCCTTCCACGATGTCAAGAACTGGGAGTGGATCTACAAGCAGAGCGGCTACCAGGGCGACTGGGGCTTCATCTTCTTCGAATGACCCTTTCACGGCAGTCGACGCCAGATCTCGAAACGGAAGTTGCATAGATGCTTGATCTTGTGACCGGCGGCGCCGGCTTCATCGGCTCCCACCTGACTGATCGCCTGCTCGGCCTCGGGCGCAAGGTGCGCGTGGTCGACAACATGGAAGTCGGCAAGCCGCGCAACCTCGTGCACCAGAAGGACAACCCCAACCTCGAGGTCATGCAGGCCGATGTCGCCGATCCGACGGCGATGGCCAAGGCCATGGCGGGCGTCGAGCGGGTTTTCCATCTGGCCGCCCTGGCCGACATCGTGCCGTCGATCGTCAATCCCGAGGGCTATTTCCGATCCAACGTCGTCGGCACCTTCGTCACCCTGCAGGCGGCGCGCGCGGCGAACATCAAGCGCTTCGTCTACGTGGCGTCGTCGTCGTGCTACGGCATACCCGATTCCTATCCGACGCCCGAGACCGCCGAGATCCGCCCGCAATATCCCTATGCCCTGACAAAATGGCTGGGCGAATGCGAAGTCATGCACTGGGCGCAGGTCTACGGTCTGCCCGCGCTGTCGCTGCGGTTCTTCAACATCTACGGCCCGCGGGCGCGCACCAGTGGCACTTACGGCGCGGTGTTCGGCGTCTTTTTGGCGCAGCTGCTGGCCGGCAAGCCGCTAACAATTGTCGGCGACGGCGAGCAGACGCGCGATTTCACCTACGTGTCGGACGCCGTCGACGCGCTGGTTTGTGCCGCCGAATCAAGCAAGGTAGGATTGTGCCTCAACGTCGGCAGCGACAATCCGGTGTCGGTGAACTATCTCGCCAAACTGCTCAAGGCGCCGCAGACGGTGCATATTCCCAAGCGGCCGGGCGAGCCGGATTGCACCTTTGCTGACACGAAGCGGATCAAGGCCGAGCTAGGCTGGACGTCGAAAGTGCCGATCGAAGAGGGCGTGGAGAACATGCTCAAGGTCATAGACTACTGGAGGGATGCGCCGGTATGGACGCCGGATACGATTGCGGTGGCGACGAAGGATTGGTTCACGTATCTCGGCCGGCAATAGGACGACCTTAGACCGGCGTAGAGAGCTGCAGGGGACAGCGGATAGATGTTCGAGAAGATCAAGACGCTCGGCGAGCTGGGAGAGATCGCTGCGGCGGCTCGGGCCAAGGGGCAGAAGGTGGTGCTGGCGCACGGCGTGTTCGACATCCTGCATGTCGGTCACAAACGCCATCTCGATATCGGCAAGAGCCACGGCGACCTGCTGATCGTCACACTCACCACGGACAAATACGTCAACAAGGGCCCGGACCGCCCGGTCTTCGGCGAGAAGCTGCGGGCCGAGATGGTCGCGGCGCTCGAGTGCGTCGACTATGTCGGCATCTCGCCCAACCCCGGGGCCGAGCCGGTGCTCGAGATCATCAAGCCCAGCCTCTACCTCAAGGGCTCGGAATATGCTGACGAGGAGGCCGACGTCACCGGCCGCATCAAGACGGAGCGGATGACTGTCGAAAGGTTCGGCGGCAAGGTCCTCTACACCGAGGACATCACCTTCAGCTCGTCCAACCTCTCCAACCGGGTGATGTCGCTCTACCCGGAGGAGACGGCGGCCTACCTCAAGGAATTGCGTTCGCGCCTCACCGTCGACGACGTCACCAAGGAGGTGAAGGGGCTCGAGAACAAACGTTGCCTGGTGATCGGCGACACCATCCTGGACGAGTACATCTACGTCGAGCCGCTGGGCAAGCCGGCCAAGGAAAACATCATCGCCACCAAGTACAAGAGCCGCGAGATGTTCTGCGGCGGGGCGATCGCCACCGCCAATCTGGTTGGCCAGATGTGCGAAAGCGTCGATCTCGTGACGCTGCTCGGCAAGACCGAAAGTCACGAGGATCTGATCCGCGCCAACCTCAATCCGAACGTGAATCTCGTGCCGTTCTACCGCGAGGGCGGCCAGACGACGATGAAGAGCCGCCTGGTCGATCCGGCCTACGTCAAGAAGCTGATCGAGGTCGCCTACATTTCCGACGAGGACCTGCCCGAGCACGAACAGGCGCCGCTGAACGACTGGGTCGAGAAGAACATCGGCAAGTACGACGCCGTGATTGTCAACGACTTCGGCCACGGCATGATCGATTCGAAGCTGGTCGACATCGTCTGCAACAAATCGAAGTTCCTCGCGGTCAATGCGCAGACCAACAGCGCCAACCGCGGCTTCAACCTCATCACCAAATACCGGCGCGCCGATTTCATCTGCATCGACGAGCCGGAGGCCAGGCTGGCGGCGGTCGAACGCTATGCTCCGATCGAGACGGTGGTGCGCGAGAAGCTCGAGAGGCAGATCGACTGCCACACGTTCGTGATCACCCACGGCAAGCTCGGCAGCATCGTCTACACGCCAAAGGCCGGGGTGAAGCGCATCCCGGCCTTGACCGGCGAAGCGATCGACACGATCGGGGCGGGCGACGCCTTTTTTGCCCTGGCCAGCCCGCTGCTGGCGTCGGGCAGCGACCCCTATATTGCCGCCTTCATCGGCAACGCCGTCGGCGCCATGAAGGTCCGGATCGTCGGCCAGCGTCACCAGATCACCAAGCCGGAGATCCTGAAGTACCTGTCGACGCTGTTGAAATGATTGGCTAAAAGGGCGCCGTCCGCGCCCGCACAGTGGGAACCCCATGAACCGCTACAAGAAGAACCCCAATCTCAACCATGTCCTGGTCACGGGCGGCGCGGGCTATGTCGGCGCCATCCTGGTGCCCAAGATGATCGAGGCCGGCTATAAGGTCACCGTGCTGGATCTCTTCATGTACGGCGAGGACGTGCTGAAGGGCAGCCGCGGCCCCAACCTGCGCGAGGTCAAGGGCGACATCCGCGATGCCGAGGTGGTGAAGCAGGCGCTGCAGGGTTGCGACGCCGTCATCCATCTTGCCTGCATCTCCAACGATCCGTCGTTCGAGCTCAATCCCGACCTCGGCCGTTCGATCAACCTCGATGCCTTCGTGCCGCTGGTGCGCGCCTCGAAGGCGGCTGGCGTCAAGCGCTTCGTCTACGCCTCGTCCTCGTCCGTCTACGGCATCAAGGACGGTGTCGAGGTCACCGAGGACCTGTCGCTCGAGCCGCTGACCGACTACTCCAAGTTCAAGGCCGAGTGCGAGGTGCTGCTCAAGCAGGAGGAGGCGCCGGGCTTCACCACGGTCACCATCCGCCCGGCCACGGTGTGCGGTTACTCGCCCCGCCAGCGCCTCGACGTCGTGGTCAACATCCTGACAAACCTCGGCGTGCACAAGGGCGAGGTGTCGGTGTTCGGCGGCGCGCAGCTGCGCCCCAACATCCACATCGAGGACATGGCCGACGCCTACATGTTGCTGCTGCAGGCACCGGACGAGAAGGTCAACGGCAAGGTCTACAACGCGGGCTACGAGAACCATTCGGTGATGCAGCTTGCCGAGATGGTCCAGCGCAATGTCGGGCCGCACGTCAAGCTCAAGGTGCAGAACACCAACGACATGCGCTCCTATCACGTGTCGTCGAAGAAGATCAAAGACGAGCTAGGCTTCGAGGCCGCCCATTCGATCGAGGATGCCGTGGTCGACCTGATCAAGGCGTTCAAGGACGGCCGGCTGCCCAACTCGCTCGACGACCCGCGCTACTTCAACATCAAGACGATGCAGAAGGTAAATCTCCAGTAGATGCGGCAGGGTGAAAGCGGTCGTGCCCTCATCGTCGGAGGCGACAGTCTGGTCGGCTCCGCCCTGCAGGCGCATTGCCGCAAGGCCGGGATTGCGGTCGACTGGACGTCGCGCCGACCGGGTGCCGGCGGCATCCCCCTAGACCTCAGCAACCCCGACTTCGCGCCGCTGGACCGAACCGACTACAGCGTCGCCTACCTCTGCGCGGCCGTCACCAGCATGCAGGCCTGCCAGGCCAAGCCCGAGTCCTCGCGTCGGATCAATGTCGACAATACGCTCGCGCTGATGCGCCGGCTGGCGGGCCGCGGCACGCATTTCGTGTTCCTGTCCTCCAGCCAGGTGTTCGACGGTGAGACGCCGGCGCCGGATGAGGGCGCCGAGACCTGCCCCAAGAACGAGTACGGCACCCAGAAGCTAGCCGTCGAGCAGGCCATTGCCCGCGAGGGGCTGCCTGTCGCCGTGCTGCGCCCGACCAAGGTGCTGGCGGAACAGCCGGTCGGGGTCTTCAAAGGCTGGTTCGACGCCCTGTCGCAGGGCAAGCCGGCATCGGCTGCGACCAACATGGCGCTGTCGCCGGTCATGGTGGCCGATGTTGCCGACGCCGCCGTGCGGCTGGCAGGGGGCGGCCATCGCGGCATCTGGCACCTGGGGTCGAGTGACGAGATCGGCTACTACGACGCCGCCCGGCTGATGGCCGAGAGTCGCGGCCTGCCGCTCTCCCTGGTGAAGGGCGAGGACGTCACCGAGGCGCAGGTGCCGTCGATCTTCCGTCATCGCCACGTGACCCTGTCGTGTGACAAGATCGCCCGATCGCTCGGCATGCCGGTCAAACGGGCTCGCGTCATTCTCGACGCGCTGTTCGCCGGCTTCCCTCAGCCCGTCGCAAGCGCCGCCCGATGAAAGTCGGTATCGATCTCGACAACACGTTGATCTGCTACGACCAGGCGTTCGCCCGCGTCGGCAGGGAGGAGGGGCTGCTGCCGCCGTCCTTCGAGGGGACCAAGGTCGACGTCAAGCGCGCCCTGCTGGAGAAGCGTCCGGACGGTTTCTTGTGGGAGAGCCTGCAGGGACTGGTCTACGGCCGGCGCATCGATGCCGCGGTGTTGTTCGATGGCGTCGCCGCCTTCCTGCAGGCTTGCCAGGCGCGCGGCGATGCGGTGACCATCATCAGTCACAAGACCGAGCTTGCCCATCACGATCCGCTGCGCACCGACCTGCGTCAGGCGGCGCTGCGTTGGATGGAAGCCAACCGCTTCTTCGAGGCAGGCGGGCTCGGCCTCGGGCGGCAGCACGTCTATTTCGAGGGGACCCGCGAGGAGAAAGTCGGCCGCATACGCGCGCTTGAATGCGACGTGTTCGTCGACGATCTTGCCGAAGTCCTTGGCCATGCGGAGATGCCGGTGACGTGCCGCAAGATCCTGTTCGGCAGCGACCCGCAAAGTGAGTTTGAGCAATATGCTTCCTGGGACCAGGTCCGTGACGCGCTCTTCCGCGGTGCTTGACGACATCCAAGATGTCGCCCGCACGCTGTGCGCGGCGCCGGTGCGGTCGATCTCCGAGATCCGGCGAGGCGGCAACAGCCGCATCTTCCGCGTCGATGCGGGGACCGCGCGCTACGCCCTGAAGAAGTATCCGGCGACCGACAACCGCAACCGGCTGGAAGCGGAGGTCAACGCCTTGCGTTTTTTCGAGCGCAAGGGCATCGGCCGCACGCCGCAGGTCGTGGCGGTGGCGTCCGAGCAACGTTTTGCGCTGCTGACCTGGATCGAGGGTGAAGCGGTGGAGGCGGTCGCTGACGGCGACATTGCGGAGTTCGCCAGCTTCCAGATCGCGCTCGATCGCGGTATCGACGACCAGGCGCGGGCTGAGATCGGCGAGGCGGCCGAAGCCTGCCTGTCGGGGCCGCGGATCCTTGCCCAGATCGAGCGGCGCTATGCCAGGCTGGCAGCCGTCAAGCACGACGTGCCCGAGTTCGCGCCGTTCTTCGACGACGTGCTGGTGCCGTCGCTCCGGCGCTTCGAGGCCGGCGCGGCGAAGTCATACCGCCAGCTCGGATTCGATCTCGGCGAGGACCTTGCGCCGCGGTTCCGCACCCTCATCCCTTCCGACATGGGCGCGCACAATGCGCTCCGGGCGCCCGACGGCAAGCTCTGCTTTCTCGATTTCGAATATTTCGGCTGGGACGATCCGCTGACCAGCATCGCCAACTTCGTCATGCATCCCGGCATGCAGCTCAGCGACCGGCAGAAGGCGGCCTATCGCCAAGCCATGCTGTCCCACTTCAGCCGTCATGCCGAAGTGCATCGCCTTCCGGCACTGATGCCGCTCTACGGCCTGCGCTGGTGCGCCATCATTCTCGGCGAGCTGTTGCCGGAGCGGTGGAAGCACCGGCTGGAAAGCAACGCCGCCACCATGGATAGCTGGGACCGGGTTCGCCGCGAGCAGATCGGCAAGGCAAAGCGACTGATGGCGGAGCTTGAATCCTGGTCGTCCGGCAACACATCCTTTCAGTGAACTACCAGCAACTTCTCGAGCGCCATCCCGAGGTCACTCAGGATCGCCACGCTCTCTCCTTTACGCGCCAAGCCCCGGCTTCAGATATTGGCGCCGCCTACGCCCAGTTCGGCGTCGTGCAGCTGAAGGAGGCATTGCCGTCCGACCTGCTCGCCGCGCAAGGGGAGGCGCTCCGGCGGTACCTTGCGCGCCAACCATCGGGCGCCGGCGTCGGCCGGGAAGCCTATGGCGGTACCTGGCACGCACCTTGGTCCCTGGGCGAGCGCGGCCACTATCCTGCCGCCACCGTCATCGCAGCGGTCATCAGGTCGTGGATCTGGGACGTCGTGGAGAATCTCTGCGGGTCTTCGCAGATCGTCCTCTTGCTCAAATGGTGCACAGTACGCCAAGCCTTCGATACGATGCTCGGCGTCGGCGCCCATCAGGACGCCAAGGTCGTGGCGAAAGACGCGCCGTTTTCGCTTTGGATCCCATTCAACCGGATTTTCCCTGGGGAAATCTCAGGACTGGGCTTCGTCATGCCGGCACCCGACGGCCTGCTGCCCACGCTGCCGCATGACGATGTTGGCGGCGAGTATGTGCTGAAGGATCCGTCGAAGCTCTGGATCCCGTCCTATGCCGTCGGCGATCTCACCATCCACTCGCGGTTTTCGCCGCATTTCACCACGGGTTACGGCACCAAATCGGAGAGGCTTAGCCTCGAGATAAGGGCGATGGCGCGGCGCGCGGCGCCCGAGAAATACCTCGACCCCAGCGTCTGCATCTCGAGGCGGCAAGGTATCCCCACGATCGTCGGGATCCGGCGGTCGGACAATGCCCAGGCCGATGATTTCCTCGCCTCGGCTGACCTTCGCCTCGTGGCCTGACCCGAGCCGGGCTCAGACGGCTGAAAACCGCTTCATGTTGTCCTTCTCGACGAAGGTCGCGCGGCGGTAGCCGCGAGCGACGTCGGCGACGCTGCCCGCCTCACGGATGCGGCCGTTGTCGATCCACATCGCGCTCTCGCACAGATGAGACAACTCGGCGGTCGAGTGACTGACGAACAGAAGCGTGCCGGTGCGGCGGAAGTTGTCGATCCAATCGACGCATTTCTTCTGGAAGGCGAGGTCGCCGACCGACAAAGCCTCGTCGATGATCAGGATCTCGGCATCGATATGCGCACAGATTGCGAAGGCCAGCCGCATGCGCATGCCTGCGGAATAGAGCTTGAGGGGCTGGTCCATGAAGGCGCCGATTCCGGCGAACTCGGTGATGGCATCGAACTTGGCGAGGACCTCATGTCGCTTCAATCCGAGGACGGCGCCACCGATCAGGACGTTCTCCCGCCCCGTCGCTTCGTAGTCGAAGGTGGCGCCCAGCGCGAGAACCGGCGCCACGCGGCCCTTTACCCAGATCTCCCCCTTGGTCGGGCGCGTCATGCCGCACACGATCTGCAGCAGTGTCGTCTTGCCGCAGCCGTTGCGGCCGATGATGCCAAGGCTCTTGCCCCGCCGGACCTCGAAGCTGATGTCCTTCAGGGCCCAGAACGACTTGTAGTAGGGGTTCTTCTCCGAGCCCAGAAACTGCTGTTTCACCCAGTCCTTGGGGCTGTCATAGAGCTTGTAGGCCTTGGCGAGGTGCCTGGCCCTGATCACGACCTCGGGTTCCGGCGCCGTCGTTGCCGGCACGCCTGCGGACTCCGTTTGAGGCAACCTCAACGAGGGCTTTTGATCGGTGGCCAGGTTGGGCTCAGATGACATCGGCGATCGCGTCCTGCTGGCGGCGGAAGAACCAGTAGCCGAACCAGAAGAAGAACATCGAGATGAACAACGTCCAGGCGATGACCAGGCCGTTCGGAATCTTGCCGAACACGACCAGGTCGCGAATGATCTCGATGAAGCCGGTCAGGACATTAAGGGCATACATCCAGAACCTGGCGTCCGGGCTCAGCGTCTCGTGGCTGTAGAACACCGGCGTTGCGAACATCAGGACCGGCGCGATGGTCATCATCAGGTAGGCGGTATCGCGGGTGAACGCACCCATCGCCGACAGCAGCCAAGTGATGCCGATGAGGAACGCCAGGAAGGGGATGAACCATAGCGGCAGCAACAGCACGGTCCAATGCAGCGAGCCAGCGAAGATAAGCTGGCACAGCAGCATCAGGACAAGGCCGATGGTGGCATAGGTCGTGGCGCGCAGTGTGGAGATGATCGGCAGCATCTCGGCCGGGAACATCGTCTGCTTGATGTAGTGGGCGTATTCGTGCAGCAGCGACGGCGCGCGGTAGGCCATCTCGGTGAAGAAGTTGAAGGCCACCAACCCGCCGAACACGAACAGGGCGTAGTCGATGGACGACTTCGATTCCGCGTTGTTGGGCAGCTTCACCGCGCCGTCGAACACGATGGTGTAGGTCACCAGTGAGATCACCGGGGCGACCACGGCCCAGACCCAGCCTGCCATCGAGCCGCTGAACCGCTCACGCAGTTCGCGTCGCAGAATCGCTGCAATCAGATCACGATGATGCCAGCTCTCGGTGAACGGGCGCAGCAGGAACCGGACGACGCGTTGCAGCCAGTTGTAATCCTTCGGATCAACCGTGCGGCCATCGACAATATGCATGATGCGCGCGTCAGGGAGCTGGCGATTGTTCAAGTTAGTCATTGAAGTAAAACGACAATTCGAGGCCGTGCGGCGATGCGAGCGCTTTCAGCGGAGGGGCAGCGGGAGGTCGCATAGCATAGCGGGCAGGCCGGAGGTAGCCTCGACAATGTCTCGCCCGGGTTTTCCCCAGGGCGCTCAAGGGCGAAATTAGGCTGATACATTACCATGTTATGCGCTGGCGCATGCTACGGCTCCGGCTTGACGCTCTTCGAGGGTTGGGCTAGCGGGACGCCTTCCGAATCCGGACGCCTGCCGCCGCTCCACGGGCGGTGAAAGTAGTTTGATTTGATCGACTGGAACGAAACCTCGAGAGCCGCCATTGGCTGATATCGGCATATTGCGGGCGGCGATCGCCCCAATGACCCGTCTGTGGCGCCGGCCGACGTCCGTCGAGGTCCCCCAGAAGGCGGGCGATGATGAGCAAGAGGCGCGTTCCCACTTCCGTGACGGCTTGGTGAAGATGCGCGCCGGAAATGCCCCAGGCGCGTTGGTCGCCTTTGACCGCGCCCTGACCTTGTTGCCCGATCTCGCCGACGCGGTCCTGGCGCGCGCCGAGGTGCTCGACGGCCTGGGCCGTTCCGAGGAGGCGCGCCCCGAGTACGAGCGGGCGCGCCGGCTGTGGTCCGAGCTGCCGCCCGGCGCTGCCGACCGCCGCTATCTTTTCCGGCGCCGCGGCTACTTCGCCTTCGAAATCGAGGCCTATGAGCTCGTCCGCAACAACGTCCGCAGCAAGATCCTGCCGCAGCTCGCGCATGGCAACTCGCTGCTCGCCCGCGGCCGCGCCGCCGAGGCGCTGGACAGCTACGAGCGCGCCCTCAAGGTCGATGCCAAGCAGCCCGACGCGCTCGCCCTGAAGGGCGAGGCCTTGCTGGTCCTCGGTCGCCACGAGGAGGCCATCCAGATCTTCGACGAGGTCTTGGCGGCAAATCCCAAGGACGGCGAGACCCTCAATAGTCGCGGCATCGCGCGCGCTGCGCTCGGCCGCTTGGCGGAGGCCAATGACGACTGGCGCCGCCAGCTTGAGGGCCTGCCGCAGACGAGCTCGGCGGCGCGCGCCTGCGTGGCGATGCGCCAGGGCAACCACAGCGTCGCTTTCCATGAGTTCGAATTGGCGTGCGTCAAGGAGCCGGCCAATCTCTACTGGCTGCTCTATCGGCTGACCGCCGGACGGCTCGCCGGGCTGCAGGGCGGCACGGACGCGAGCCACGCCGGCACCGGCTGGCCGGCGACGCTGATCGCCTTCCATTTCGGCCACATCGCCGAGGAGGCGCTGCTTGGGCAGGCCAATTCGCGCGGCCGGCTTGCCGAGGCGCGGTTCCAGATCGGCGTAGCGGCCATCGCGGGCAATCCGGCGGCCGCACGACGGCACTGGCGCGAGGTGGTCGACAACGGCATGCCGTCCCTGATCGAGTACGGCGCTGCCAGCAACGAATTGGTCCGGCTGGGCTCATAGCCGGATCCGAGGCGAGGGCTCCATGTTTTCCGTCATCCTGTATGGCCGCAACGACAGCCACGGCTACAACCTGCACAAGCGGGCGGCGATCAGCTTCAATGCGCTGGCCGAAGTCATGTCCGATCCGGACGATGAGATCCTGTTCGTCGACTACAACACGCCGGACGACCATCCGACGTTTCCCGAGGCGATCCACGACACCCTGACCGACAAGGCCAAGAAGGTGATGCGCGTCCTGCGCGTGCGGCCGGACCAGCATGTGCGGCATCGCCTGAAGACGCACCTGGTCGCCCTCGAGGCCCAATCGCGCAACGTCGCGCTCCGCCGCTCCAACCCGCGCAACCGCTGGATCCTCTATACCAACACCGACATGCTGCTGGTGCCGCGACAGGAGAGCGAATCGCTCAGCGACATTCTCGGCGCCGTCCCCGACGGCTTCTATCAGGTGCCGCGCTTCGAGATTCCCGAAATGCTGTGGGAAGCCGCGTTCGACCGCCGCGACCCGGTGGGCAACCTGGCCAAGCTGCGCGACTGGGCCGTGCGCTTTCATCTCAACCAGGTCGTCCACAACTACATGCCAATGAAGTACGACGCGCTGGGCGATTTCCAGGCGGCGCTGCGCGAGGACATGTTCGCCATCCACGGCTTTGATGAGAGCATGATCCTGGGCTGGCATTGCGACTCGAACCTCGCGGCGCGGCTGGCGCTCTATCGCGGCCGCGTCGACACGCTGGTCGACAAGGTGTTCGGGTACCACTGCGATCACACACGCGTCGCCGCCGCCAACAACAAGGGCCGCGCCACGCGAATGAACGACCAGGATCAGTACATCTGGAACGTGTCGTCGCCGTACGTGCCGGCCCAGGCCGACAACTGGGGATGGCCGGACGTCGAAATCGAGGAGATCGGGCTCGACCGCGATACCGCCTACCAGCGTTTCACGGCCGGCCTCGAGACGGCCATCGAGCCTGCGACCAAGCCGTTCGTCGAGACCAGCCTGGAATGGCAGCTGTTCGAGGATCTCACCTACGACCTGCCGCACACCCTGCCGTTCGTCTGCGACCAGGTCGTGACGTTTCCGCGCTCTACTCCGCTGATGCTGGTGGCGACCCGCGCCGACTTCGTCACCGGCTTCGCCAAGGCGTGGAAGGGCATGGGCTTCACGGGCCCGATCCTGATTCCCGAGGAATGCGGCGGCCTGCCCGCCGACCTGCCGGGCGTCGAACGGGCGCCGTTCGCCGACCAGCTCTCGACCGCCGAGCTGTTCATCTTCGAGTTCGGGCTGGCGACCCAGACGGCAACGGAGCCGATCCGCGCGGGTCGGGCCATCGGTGCGATCGACAAGAAGCGGCTTAAGGTCGTCGAGCGCTTGTTCAAGCGGGCAGCCGCCACCGAGGGCGAGACGCGCCCGGAAGGCCGGCGCGTGCCGCGCCGCTTCATCGGCGTGAACGTGATCTACAACAAGTTCTGGACGACGTTCACGAACTACGTCGGCGCCAACATCAACCCGTTCTGCAGCCAGGTGCTCGCCGGGCTGCCGCGCGAGGATGAATCGCTCAAGGGAAGAGTACTGAAGTTCCGGGCACGCCACGCTCTGTGAGGGCCGTACGCAGCCACCACAGCCCGGCGAGCTGAAGGGCCGGCAGTTCGATCGTGCCGGCCTCCACCTTGGTGATGAATTCGGCGAGCGGCAGCTCGTAGGCGTGGATCAGCTCGCCTTCGTCGAGTTCCTGCTCGGCGATGCGTCGCGCATTCAAGGCCAGGAACGAGTGGATGCGGTTCGTCTGGAACGCCGGATAGACCGGCGCCGTGCCGAGCAGGTGCCATTCGTCGCTGGCGTAACCGGTTTCCTCCAGGAGCTCGCGCTGGATCGCAGCCAGGGGCTCCTCGAGGCCTTCGACCGTGCCGGCGGGGAACTCGGTGCGTAGCGTGCCGACGGCATGGCGATATTGCTCGACCAGCACGATGTTGTGCCCAGCCGTGAGCGCGATAACGTCGACCCAGTCGGGATGCTCGATGACCGGCGCCGGTGTGAAAGTTCGCCCGTCGGGGAGGGACAGCACATCGCGCCGCAGCCGCAGCCACCGGTCAGCGAGGGCGTAGGTCGAGTGTACCGCCCGCCATGGCCGTTTCCGGTCCGGATCGGCCATGGCTCTGCGGTCAGCGGCCGGAGCCGAGATAGAGGACGTCGGCCACGTCGGCGAACGCCTCGGCCGGCAGGGTGCGCCACAGGTCGAGCACGGTCAGCCGCTGGCCCTCACGCTTGCACCACGACGGCTCGATCCCCTTGTATTCGGGCCAACCGGTCGCGACGATCAGCAGGTCGCAATCGCGCACTGCGCCTTCGAGTGAGGAGGCGCCGACCACCTTGTCGCCTAGCACGCCGATGGCGGCGTCCTGCGCCAGCGGATCGTGCACCGAGACCACATAGCCCGCGTCGGCCAACCGGGCGGCGAGCTTCACGCTGTGACTTTCCTCGACCACCGGCGTCTGCGGCTTGTAGGAGAGGCCGAGCAGGGCGATGCGTATGCCCGGCTTGGCGAACTTCGAGACTAGGCTCGCCAGGCGGTCGATCTGGTGGTTGTTGATCCGGTCCGTCGCCTCGGCAACGTCGGCGCGCGCGCCGATCTTGCGGGCCAGCGCGGCGAAAGCGACGTTGTCGCGCGGGAAGCACGGCCCGCCATAGCCCATGGCGCCCTTGAGGTACTTGGCGCCGATGCGCGTGTCGGCGCCCAGCGCCTTGGTCACGACGTCGACGTCGGCGCCCGGCAGGCGGTCGCAGATGTCGGCCAGCATGTTGGCGTAGGAGATCTTGGTCGTGACGTAGGTGTTGACGGAGATCTTGGTGAGCTCGGCGCTGACCCAGTTCATGCGCTGCACCGGCGGCTTCTTCTCGCACATCTGCAGGTAGATGGTCTGCAGCACGTCGCCGGCCTTGGTGTCGCTCTCGCCGATCAGGATCGAATCGGGGAACAGCATGTCGCGCACGACGCTCCCCAGCGCGATGAATTCCGGATTGTAGCAGAGGCCGAGATCGGGCCCGACCTTGCGGCCGGAAGCGGCTTCCAGTGCCGCCCTGATCTCCCCGCCGGTACTGCCGGGCATCACCGTGCTGGTGATGTTCACCATGTGGTAGCCCTTCTTGTTGCGCAGCGCGCGGCCGAGCGATTCCATCGCCTGCAGCACGAAGCGATTGGAGAAGAAGCCGGTACTGTCCGACGGCGTCGGCACGATCACGAAGGTCGCATCGCTCTTCTGGATGGCCTCGTTGGGATCCATTGTGGCCGAGAGCCGCTGCTTGTTGGCCGCGATCAGCTCATTGAGCTGCGGCTCGACGATCGGCATCTTGCCGGCATTCAGCGCGTCGACCAGCACCTTGCTGACGTCGTGGCCGATGACGGTGAAGCCGCGGCTGGCAAGCACCGCTGCGAGCGGCGCTCCGAGCTTGCCGAGACCGACGACCGACACGCGAGGGAGAGTTGCTGAAGTCATTTCCATGTCCGTTTTGGGGGCCGGTACTGATACTGTCGGCGGACGCGCGACGCCACCCCGAATTTGCAGCGATTGGGCGCGCATTCGCTGCTTGCGCCCCCGCGTCGCAGGGGCGAAAAATCGCCCTTCCTAAGCGAGGAACCGAATGAAAGTGGAATTTTCGGCCTTTCCGAAGGCCTTCTCGGGCAATGTCGCGGCCTTCGTAGCGGCCGACAAGCAACTCCTGGCAACCGCACAATCCATCAACAAGCAGGTCGGCGAGACCATCGTCCGGGCGATCGGTGCCAGCCGGTTCACCGGTGCCAAGGAGCAGTCGCTTACCCTGCTGGGCCAGGCCGGCGACATCGCGCGGTTGACGCTGCTCGGCGTCGGCAAGCCGCGCGAGCTCGATGCACGGGCCGCTGAGGCGCTGGGCGGCATCTTGGCGGCGGAAGCCAATGCCGCCGGCCAGAAGGTGGTGAGCGTGGTCGTCGATCCGGTGAAGGGCAGCAAGCTCACGCCCGGCCAGATTGCCGCGCGCATCGCTCTCGGCGCGCAACTGCGCAACTACCGCTTCGGGAAGTACAAGACAAAGGACAAGCCCGAGCAGAAGAACTCGCTCGAGCAGATCACGCTGTTCGTGGCGGGCCCGGCCGAGGCGCGCCGCGCCTACGAGCGGCTCGAGCCCGTCATCGACGCGGTGTTCTTCACCCGCGACCTGGTGAGCGAGCCCGCCAACGTGCTCTATCCTGCGGAGTTTGCCCGCCGGGCGCGCGAGCTGACCAAGCTCGGCGTCAAGGTCGAGATCCTGGGCGAAGCCGAGATGAAGAAGCTCGGCATGAACGTGCTGCTCGGCGTGGGTCAGGGCAGCGAGCGCGAATCGCAGCTGCTGGTCATGCGCTGGATGAACGGGCCGAAGTCGCAGCAGCCGGTCGCGCTGATCGGCAAGGGCGTTTGCTTCGACACCGGCGGCATCTCGATCAAGCCGGCTGGCGGCATGGAAGACATGAAGTGGGACATGGGCGGCGCCGGCTCCGTCACCGGGGCGATGCGCCTGCTGGCCGGCCGCAAGGCTCGCGCCAACGTCGTCGGCATCTGCGCCCTGGTCGAGAACATGCCCGACGGCAACGCCCAGCGGCCCGGCGACGTGGTCAAGAGCATGTCTGGCCAGACCGTCGAGGTGATCAATACCGACGCCGAGGGTCGGCTGATCCTGTGCGATGCCATGTGGTACGCCCAGGAGAAATTCAAGCCGCAGGCCATGGTCGAGCTCTCGACGCTGACCGGCGCCATCATCATCGCGCTCGGCCATGAGCGCGGTGGCCTGTTCAGCAACAACACCCAGCTCTCCAACCGGCTGCGCGCCGCGGGGGCGGGGATCGGCGAGAAGCTGTGGCGCCTGCCGCTCGGCCCCAAGTACGACAAGATGATCGACTCCGACATCGCCGATATGCGCAACGTCACCAACAGTCGCGATGCCAGCTCGATCACCGCCGCGCAGTTCCTGCAGCGCTTCGTGCAGGACGGCGTCGCCTGGGCGCATCTCGACATCGCCGGCATGGCATGGTCGAACAAGGGCAACAGCACGACGCCCAAGGGCGCGACGGCCTATGGCGTGCGCCTGCTCGATGCGTTGATTGCCGAGAACTACGAGAAGTGATCGGAGTGTGCGGATGGCGACCGAGGTCAACTTCTACCACCTGACCCGGTCGTCGCTCGAAGACGCGTTGCCCCGCCTGCTGATCAAGACCCTGCAGGCGGGCGAGCGCGCCGTGGTGATGCTGGGCTCGCCCGAGCGCGTCGATGCGCTCAACACCCATCTCTGGACCTACGATCCCAACGGCTTCCTGCCGCACGGCGCCGCGAAGGACGGCGAGGCCGACCGCCAGCCCGTGTGGCTGACGCATCTCGACGAGAATCCGAATGGTGCGGCGTTCATCTTCGTCGCAGATCGCGCCAAGTCGGAGAAGGTCGGCGACTACAAGCGCTGCTTCGAGCTGTTCGACGGCCGCGATGACGCCGCTGTCGCCGAATCGCGCGAGCGCTGGAAGGCCTACAAGGCGGCGGGTCACACGGTGGTCTACTGGCAACAGACCCCGGCCGGCGGCTGGGAGAAGAAGGCTTAATCTCGCCGGACCGCGGGCCTCCAGGCCCGCTCATGTCATCCTGAGCGAAGCGAAGGATCTCGTGCTGATTGCAAACGACGATGAGGGCCTTCGCTGCGCTCGGGACGAAAGACCATGAGCGGGCCTGGAGGCCCGCGGTCCGGCAGGATTAATGACGCTTCTCTCTTGGGAACCAGTAGCCGCGCCAGGCTGACTTCAATCGCTCCCACATCGGGATCGGACCCTCGGGCCGATAGAAGCCGGGCGCGTCGGCTTCGAATGTCGCCATGTAGTCGCGATAGTTGAGCGGCCGGCTGCGCTGCGTCTGGGTCTGTGCCGCCAGCGCGTCGAGGCCGGGATCGATGTCGAACACCGGTGCGAGCACATCGCGTCGGGCGAGCAACAGTTCGGCTGCCGCGTCAGGCACCTGCCATGCCGAGAAGATGGCGGCGAGCTTGGCGAGCTTTTCGGCGCTGAGCCTGGCGCCGGCCGCCGCGCGATGCGGCGCCAGCACGTCGAGCGCATAATAGGCCTCGCCCTGGAACGGCCGGCCCGACACCGTCTCGGCCGGGGTCGGCCAGATGTAGCGCGCCGGCAAGGCGCGCATTGAGAAGTTCCGGACGTCGAGCCTGAAAAGGTCGAAGCCCTCGTTGCGCAGGAAGCGGTCAGTGTTGTGGAAACTGTGCTCCTCGGTGTCGCCGGCGCCGATGAAATTCACCTCGAGCTGGACGGCGAGAATGCCCAACGGCTCGAACCGGCCCTTGAACGACTGCAGGATCTCGAAGTCGGCGCCGTCGACATCGAGCTTCAGGTAATCGAGGTCGCTCCAGCCGCGCTCCGCCAGCAGGTCGGGAACCACAACGGGCTTCGCCGGATCGGCAAGCCCCGTCATCTCCCACGCATTGTGCCTTAGCTGCTCCTCCGTTGAAGCCTGCTTCAGCCGGGCTTCGCGGATCTCGCGCGTACGCATGAAGCTCAGCCGATCGCGCATCTTCATGATGAGCGGCGCCGCCGGCCCGGCGGAGATGTCGATCGGCTTGGCGGCCGTGCGGGCCGCAAACGCCGCGACATAGGAGACCTCGGGGTTGCGCTCCAGCCCCGCCAACCGCTGGCACTCGGTGACGCTGGCATCGATGCCCAGGGCCTGCAGCGTGGGCTCGAAGGATCGCCACACGGGATCGATGCCGCCCGAGCAGCCGATGTCGAGCAGCCTGAACTTCTCCGCCTTGAGGCTTTGGGCGATGAGCGCCGGGAACGGCAGGGCCATGCGCCAGAGATTACACGGTCGCCACAGGCGTTGCAGGCGAGCCGACCGCGCCGGGAAGGCGCAGCGGCGGCGCCGTCAACAGGAAGCGCGAGCGCTTCTTGTCGCGCAGCCACAGCGCCAGCTCCTTCAGCCACCAGATCTCGCCCAGGTTCAGGCCGAGCTTGAACAGGCAATGGTTGTGGATCGGCAGCGACGGATGCTCGGCGTTATCGGGGCCGGGCAGGGCGGGCACCGCCTCGACGCCGTAATTGTCGGCGATGAGGGCGGAGATCTGGCTGTCGGTGATCCATTGCAGCAGGCGCTTGTCGCGGCCGTCGAGCACCGCGCACATCGCATGGGCGCGCGCCGGATCGACCTTCTTGTTCATCTTGGTGATCTCGTCGGTGAAGCCGGTGTAGAGCAGCAGCATGTCGCCCGGCTCGACCACGACCTTGTCGGCCTCCAGTACCTTCCGGAAGTCGTCATAGTTCACGTACTTGTGCTCGCGGCCGAAGTGCTTCTCGAGATCGACCAGCACGCCGCGGCCCTGGATCGCCTTGGCCGCCATGTTCTCGACGCCGAGCTTGTGGGCGTAGCTGAGATGGCCGCAGCCGTCGCGGCCGGCATCGGGCTGCGGGCCGACCACGTCGATGCCGGCCTTGAAGCCGTTGTAGTAGAGCGGCTCGGCCACGCCATCGCCGTCGGCGTCGAAAAGGCCGCCGACATGGGCGAGCGTGTCCCACTGCGTGGAGTACTGCAGCGTCAGGATGACGCGATCGTCGCTCGCCACGTCGACGAACAGCGGATTGAGTGACTTGGTGTGGAAGTTGAAGCGCCAGCCGTTCTCGTCGCCGGTCGGCGACAGCACGGGCGGCAGGCGGCGCGGATTCAACACGTTGCCGCCGGGCAAGTCGAGCGGCAGGCTGAGGCAGAAGGAGAGGCCTTCCTTCACCTCGGCCACGCCTTCGAGCACCTTCGCACGAGTGATGAGGTTCAGCCGGCCGAGCTGATCGTCGTCACCCCAATCGCCCCACGTCGAGCCTTCGGGCCGGTGCTTCCAGCGCTTCATTTCGAATCTCCCTTTGATGGGCGGGGAGACTAGCCTGCAGTGCAGCATTGCGCACGCATCGCCCCTCTGCGGAATTCCGCAAACGACAAGAGCGCTGGATCGACTATGATCCGCCGCCATGTCCGCTGCTGCAGTACCCGCGTCCCGCGACGTTCGAGTCATCAGCCTGATTGGTGCCGCTCACGGCGCCAGCCACTTCTATCAGCTTGCATTCGCCACGATGCTGTTGATCGTGCGCCAGGAAGCGGGCTTGAGCTTCGAGGAAGTCGGTTTGCTCGCCGGCATCTTTTACGGCGTGTCCGGCATCACCCAGACCATGGCGGGCTTCGCCGTCGATCGGTTCGGCGCGCGACCGATCCTGGCCGGCGGCCTCTTGACCATTGGGGTTGCGTTGGCGCTGGTGGCGGCTGCGCATTCCTTCGCGGCCTTCGCCGCCATCGCCGTGATCGCGGGGGCTGGCAACTCCGTGTTCCATCCCGCCGACTTTGCGCTCCTCAACGCGTCGGTGAATCCAAGCCGGCTCGGCCGCGCCTTCAGCATCCATGGCGTCGGCGGCTCGCTCGGATGGGCCGCGGCGCCGGTGATGTACTTCCTCGACAGCATGTTCGGCTGGGTGGGCGCGGCTTTGATCGGCGCCCTTCCGGGCCTGGTGCTCTCAGTGCTCGTGATCGCGCATCGCACCCAACTGATCGATCATCGCGTCAAGGACCGCGCCACTGCCCACCATCAGAATGGCAAGCAGATGCTGGCGCTGTTCACCCATCCGGCGATCCTGCTTTGCATGGTGTATTTCGCGCTGATCGCGGCCAACACGGTCGGCATCCAGCAATTCGCGGTGCCGGCGTGGGTCAGCATGTTCGGCGTCACCGAAAACTTTGCGGCGCTCTGCCTGATCGTGTTCATCGTGGGCTCCGCCGGCGGCGTTCTGGTGGGCGGCCTGTTCGCCGACCGCGTGCGCCGCCACGATCGGGTCGCAACCTGGGGCCTGCTGATTGCCGCCGTGCTGACCTTGCCCATCGCCACCCAGGCCGTGACCCCGGCGCTGCTGTTGCCTCTGCTGGCGTTCGCCGGTGCGGCTGGCGGCATTACCGGACCGTCGCGCGACATGATCGTCCGCAGCGCCACGCCGCCGGGCGCCTCAGGCAAGGTATTCGGCTTCGTCTATTCCGGCCTCGATGTCGGCTCGTTCCTGGCGCCGCCGGTCTTCGGCTTCCTGATGGGCACCGGTCACACCGCGATGATCTTCTGGATTGCCGTTGGTCTCTACGTCATCAACGCCGGGCTGGTGATGGCCATCCGGCAGAACACCACAGCCACCGTCGTGACCCGCGCCGCCGCGGCGGAATAGGCGCTACGCCGCTTCGTAGGCTTCCTGCGCCACCAGCCACTCGTGCTCGGCGTGGGCGATCTCACGCTCCAGCCGCACTTTCTCGCGTTGTAGCTCGGCGATATTGATGGCGGGATCGCTGTAGGTCTCGGGAGCGGCCAGCTTGGCCTCGATGTCGCCGCGCTGCTTGTTGAGCTTGGCAATGCCCTTCTCGAGCGTCTCCAGCGCCTTCTTGAGGGGCGCACGCTTGGCTCGCGAATCGGCCGACTGCTTGCGCTGCTCCTTCTTGGCCGCGGGCTCGGGCGTGGGCGGCGGTGCTGCCGCACTTGCCTCGCGCTCGCGCTTGCCGGCCTTGCCGCTCTTTCCGCCATTGCGTTCGCGTAACAGCTTGGCCTGGTAGTCGTCGATATCGCCGTCGAATGGCGTGACCTTGCCATCGGCCACCACCCAGAGCTGGTCGGCGACCAGCTTCACCAGGTGCGTGTCGTGGCTTACCAGCACAACGGCGCCGTCGAAGTCGTTGATGGCGTCGACCAGCGAGGCGCGCGCATCCATGTCGAGGTGGTTGGTCGGCTCGTCGAGCAATAGCAGGTGAGGTGCGTTGCGCGTGGCGAGCGACAGCAGCAGCCGGGTCTTCTCGCCGCCCGACAGCAGGCGGACCTTGAGATCGGCGCGCTCGCGGCTGAACCCGAAGCGGCCGAGCTGAGCCCGCACCTTGGTCTCGCCTGCCGTCGGCCCCAGCGCGCTCGACATGTGTTGGAAGGGCGTGGCCTCGTAGTCGAGGCCCTCTTCCTGGTCCTGCGAGAAGTAGCCGACGCGCAGCTTCGACGTGTGGCGGATCCGGCCCTCGCGCGGCTTCAGGCGATTTGACAGCAGGCGAATGAAGGTCGACTTGCCGTTGCCGTTCTGGCCGAGCAGCGCGATGCGGTCGTCCATGTCGAGCCGCAGGTCGAGCTTCCGCAGCACCGGCGGGCCGTCGCCATAGCCGACCGTGACCTCGTCGATCGTCTCGATCGGCGAGGGCAGGTGATCGGGCGCCGGGAAGTTGAATGCGATCCGCTCGTCGACCGGGACCGTCGCGATCGGCCCCAGCTTCTCGATCATCTTGATGCGCGACTGTGCTTGGCGCGCCTTGCTGGCCTTGGCCTTGAAGCGGTCGACGAACGCCTGCATGTGCTTGCGCTGGGCCGCGAGCTTGGCCTGCTGAGCGGCGTCGTGCTCGAGCCGCTCGGCCCTGGTGCGCTCGAAACGGTCGTAATTGCCGTTGTAAGTGACGAGCTTCTGCTGGTCGATGTGCACGATGTGGTCGCACACGTCGTTCAAGAGGTCGCGGTCGTGGCTCACCATCAGCAGCGTGTGGCGGAAGCGCCGCAGGTGCTCGGTCAGCCACATCATCGCCTCGAGGTCGAGATGGTTCGACGGCTCGTCGAGGATCAAGAGGTCGGGATTGCTGAACAGCGTGCCGGCCAGCGCCACGCGCATGCGCCAGCCACCGGAGAATTCGCCGCACGGCCTGGATTGGGCTTCATTGTCGAAGCCGAGCCCGTGCAGGATCGAGGCGGCCCGCGCCGGCGCCGAGGCAGCGCCGATCTCCTCGAGCCGGGCGTGGATCTCGGCGAGCCGGAGGCCGTCGTGGCAGGTCGCGTCCTCGGCCAGCAGCGCCGTGCGCTCGACGTCGGCGGCCAGCACGGCATCCAGCACCGTGATGTCGCCGCCCGGCGGGTCCTGCGGCACCGAGCCGACGCGGGTCCGGCCGGTCATGTTGATGTTGCCGCCGTCCGCTTCGAATTCACCCTGGATCAGCTTCAGCAGCGTCGATTTGCCCGCGCCGTTGTGGCCGACCAGACCGACCTTCCAGCCGTCGGAAATGGCCGCCGAAGCGCGGTCGAACAGGACGCGCTCGCCGTGGCGAAAGGAGAGGTCGTTGACGTGCAGCATGGGGGCCGCGGCGTTTAGCACGCCGGGCGGGCCGGTCCAACCGGCTTGCCGGCCCAAAACCCCGCGTCTATAAGGCCGGCCCACGCGCACAAAGTACGCAGCGAAGAGGGATTTATGGCCGTCGAACGCACTTTCTCGATCATCAAGCCGGACGCGACCCGCCGGAACCTGACCGGCAAGATCAACGCCCGGTTCGAGGAGAAGGGCCTGCGCATCGTGGCCCAGAAGCGGATCTGGATGAGCCGCCAGCAGGCCGAGCAGTTCTACGGCGTTCACAAGGAGCGGCCGTTCTTCAACGACCTTTGCAAGTTCATGACATCGGGGCCCGTCGTCGTGCAGGTGCTCGAAGGCGAGGGCGCGATTGCCAAGAACCGCGAGATCATGGGCGCCACGAACCCGGCCAACGCCGCCGCCGGCACCATCCGCAAGGACTTCGCCGAATCGATCGAGGCAAACTCGGTGCACGGCTCGGACTCGCCGGAGAATGCGGCGATCGAAATCAGTTACTTCTTCGCCGGCTGCGAGATCGTTGGCTGAAAACAAAAGCGGCCCGAACGGGCCGCTTTTTCTTTGCGCCTGTTGCTGTGCGTCAACTCAGGACGGCGAACGCCACCAGCAGCGCGATGGTGCCGCCGATGCCCATCAGCAGGGCGAATAGCGGCGCGCCGCCGACCAGCCCCAGCGCCATGCAGGACAGCAGCAGCACGATGAACAGGATGCTGAACAGCACCAGCTTGCTGAACGCGGTGTAGGTGCCGAGATGGGCGGTGTAGTCGCTGTCCTGCGCGTCGGCCATGGTCTCCAAATTCCTCGTTTCGGTAGAGGTCTTATAGCGAACTAGGGATCGGGCGAGAAGAGGAGCGTAGCGCCCTCGGGCACGCCTGCAACAGCGACCTGGCCATCCGAAACCGACAGGCGGCCCTCGGCGAACCAGCGCACGACCAAAGGATAGAGCCGGTGTTCCTGGCGCAGGATGCGTGCGGCCAGCGAATCGGCGGTATCGCCGGCCAGCACCGGTACGGCGGCCTGGGCGATGATCGGGCCGGCATCGAGCTCGGGGGTGACGAAATGCACCGTGCAGCCGCTGATCCGCGCGCCGGCATCGATCGCCTGCTGCTGCACATGCAGCCCCTTGAACGAGGGCAGCAGCGAGGGATGGATGTTGATGATGCGGTCCTTCCAATGGGTCGGAAACCACGGGCTCTGGATGCGCATGAAGCCGGCCAGTGCCACCAGACCGACGCCGTGCTTCTCCAGTTCGGCCGATACCGCGCGGTCGAAGCTCTCGCGATCGGGGAAGTCCTTGTGCGGGATCGCGGCAGTCGGGACGCCGGACTTGCGGGCGATCTCGAGCCCCGGCGCCGACGCAACATTGCTCACCACGACAGCGATCTCGGCGGGATAGTCGGCCGCGCGGGCCGCCTCGATCAGCGCCGCCATGTTGCTGCCGCGCCCCGAGATCAGGATGCCGACTTTCAGCTTCGCCATAGCGTCTCGGCGTGATCGACCACGCAGTCGGCCTCGCTTTGCGGCGCGCGCTCGATGACGCCGACTTCGTGAACTTTCTCGCCGGAATCGGCCAGCGACCGGGCGACCTTTGCGGCGTCCCCCGCCGCCACGACCGCGATCATGCCCAATCCGCAATTGAAGGTGCGCAACATGTCGTCGGTTGGTACCTGGCCCATCTCGCGCAGCCAGCGGAACACCGCGGGCGCCGTCCATTTGCTCGCATCGAGGCGCGCGCGCGTGCCGTCCGGCAGGCAGCGTGGCACGTTGCCCGGCAAGCCGCCGCCGGTGATATGCGCCAGTCCCTTGATGGCGCCGGTTGCGCGTATCGCCGCCAGCAGTGGCTTCACATAGATGCGCGTCGGCTCGAGCAGCACCTGGCCGAGCGAACCCACAGCGTTTCCTTGGGTGGCAAACGGCGCCGCGGCGCCGTAGCCGAGCCCGCTTCTCTCCACGATGCGGCGCACCAGCGAATAGCCGTTGGAGTGGGCGCCGCTCGAGGCGAGGCCGAGCACGATGTCGCCCGGCGCGATGTCGGATCGCGGCAGCAGGCCGTCGCGCTCGGCGGCGCCGACCGAGAAGCCCGCGAGGTCGTAGTCGCCTTCGGCATACATGCCGGGCATCTCCGCCGTCTCGCCGCCGACCAGCGCGCAGCCTGCACGACGGCAGCCCTCGGCGATGCCCGCGACGACGCGGCGGCCCGCTTCGACGTCGAGATGGCCGCTGGCGTAGTAGTCGAGGAAGAACAGCGGCTCGGCACCCTGCACGACGATGTCGTTCACGCACATCGCCACCAGGTCGATGCCCACGGTGTCGGGAATGCCGGCCTCGATCGCCACCTTGAGCTTGGTGCCCACACCGTCCGTGCCCGACACCAGGATGGGATCCTTGAAGCCCGCGGCCTTGAGATCGAACAACCCACCGAAACCGCCCAGCCCGCCCATGACGCCCGGCCGGTCGGTACTGCGTGCCAGCGGCTTTATATGCTCGACCAGTGCGTCGCCCGCATCGATGTCGACGCCGGCGTCCTTGTACGTCAGAGGCGGGCGGTTATGGTCTGGTGCGTCAGGCTTCAAGCCGGGCTCATTCGTGCTAGATAGGTGGCGCGAACATAGCCAAAATCCGGACCCCCGCAATGCCACCCCTGCGCTGGTTTTCCACGATCCTTGTCGCAGTCCTGGCGGCACTTGCCTTTGCTGGCGGCGCTGTGGCGCAGGGCAGCAACACCTACACGGTGACCGGCGTCGACGTCGACGTGACCGCGCCTGATGCCGTGCAGGCGCGCCAGCAGGGCATTGCCGAAGCGCGGCGCAAGGCGGCAAGGATGCTGGTCGATCGCGTCGTGGCGCCGGAGGATCGCGCCCGCATCGCGCTGCCGAGCGATCCCAGTCTCGAAGGCATGGTGCGCGGCATCGAGTTCGTGCGCGAGCGCTCCGCGCCCGGCCGCTACATCGCCACGCTGAACGTCGTGTTCCAGCCCGACCAGGTGAAGGCCTGGCTGGGCGGCGCCGGCGTCAAGATCGCCGAGACCGTGTCGCGTCCGGCGCTCGTGATCCCGCTGTGGAAGGGCAGGGCGGGCGTCGAGCCCCTCGACGACCGTAATGCGTGGCGCGAAGCCTGGCGCACGCTCGACACGTCGGGCACGTCGGTGCCAGTGACGGTGTTGCGCGGCGATCAGCTCGACCAGAACGCGGTGACAGCGGAGGAGCTCTATGTCGGCGACGTCTCCGCCCTAGCGCGGCTGAACGAGCGCTATCGCGCGCCGACCATCGTCGTGGCGGTGGTCGAGGGCGACAAGGATGGCGGTCCGCTCACTGTCGGCGGCCTGCGCTACGACGCCCAGACCGGCGCGCGCAGCGAGATCCCGCGCACCACCGTCCCCGATTCGAACCAGCTCGCCAGCGCCGCCAAGGAGATCCACGCCAAGCTCGACGAGCAGTGGCGCAGCGTCGCCACCGTGCGGCGGGATTCGCAGGACACGCTCGATGTCTACGTGCCGATCCGCGCGCTGGGCGACTGGGTCCAGGTGCGCCAGAGGCTGGGCTCGGTGCCGGCGCTGAAGAGCGTGGTCGTGCGCAATCTCGAGGCGGACCGCGCCGAGCTGCGGCTGGAGTATTTCGGCACCACCGAGGAGCTGCAGCGCACGCTGGCCTCCGCCGGGCTGGCGCTCGACAAGGACGCGGACAAGTGGCGCCTGCAGGTGCGCTGATCGCCGCGCGCGGGGGCTGACGCATGGAGACGACGGCCCGGCCAGGCCACTGGCGCTTCTGGGTGGCGATCGCCGGCCTCTTCCTGCTGGCCTTGTGGCTGCTGAACGACATCCTGCTGCCGTTCGTCGTCGGCATCGTCGTCGCCTATTTCCTAGATCCCGTGGTGGCGCGCCTGCAGCGGCTCGGACTGTCGCGCAGCTGGGCGACCACGACTGTGACCATCTTCGCCGTGCTGATCGCGATCGGCAGCGCCATGGCGATCCTGCCGCCGCTGTTCAGCCAAGTGCAGTCATTGATCGTGAGCGTGCCCAACTACACGGTGAAGGCGGCGATGAGCATCCAGCCGCTGATCGATCCCTTGCGCGATCGGCTCGGCCTGCCGGCGCTAAGCCTTCAGGAACTGCAGGCCGAGGTGACGCAGCGCGCCGGGCAAGTGCTGTCGGTCGCCGGCACCATCGCCGCCAAGCTGGCGCAAGGCGGCCTTGCCCTGTTCAACCTCGCGACGCTGCTGTTCCTGACGCCGGTGGTGACGTTCTACCTGCTGCGCGACTGGGTGAAGGTGGTGGCCGCCGTCGATCGCGCCCTGCCGCTCGACCATGCCGACACGATCCGCAAGCTCGCGCACGAATCCAACGAGGCGATCGCGGGCTACGTGCGCGGCCAGGCGATGGTCTGCATCTCGCTCGGCACGATCTACGCCGTCGGCCTGTCGCTGGTCGGCCTGCAGTTCGGCCTGGTCATCGGCCTGATCGCGGGCGCCATCTCCTTCATCCCCTTCGTCGGCACCTTCGTGGGCGCGGTGATGGCGCTCGGCATGGCGCTGGCGCAGTTCCCGCCCGACTGGATGGGCGTGGTCAAGGTCGCCCTCGTTTTCCTGTTCGGCCAGATGATGGAAGGCAACGTGCTGTCGCCCAACCTTGTCGGCGATCGCGTCGGCCTGCATCCGGTATGGATCATGTTCGCCCTGCTGGCCGGCGGCTCGCTGTTCGGCTTCGTCGGCGTGCTGATTGCGGTGCCGGTGGCGGCGGTGATTGGCGTCATCGTGCGGTATCTGCTGGGGCGCTATCGCGAGAGCGGGTTCTATCGCGGCGCCGATCCGGGCTGAGCGATGGCAAGCCAGCTCACCTTCGATCTCGCGCTGCCGCCGCCGACCTATGCGCGCGAGGACTTCGTCGTGGCGCCGGGCAATCGCGAGGCGCTGGCCTGGATCGACCGCTGGCCCGACTGGCCGGCGCCGGCCCTGGCGCTGGGCGGCCCGGCGGGCTGCGGCAAGACCCATCTGGCCCGCATCTGGGCCGCACGCACCAACGCTGCCGTTGTCGAGAGCGACGCGCTCGAGGGCAAGAGCGTCGCCGACCTCTCCGAGATGATCGATGCTGCGCCGGCGATGGTGATCGAGAACGCCGACCGGGCGCCGGAGCGGGCGCTATTCCATCTCTATAACCTCGCGCGCGAGCATCGCCGCCACCTGCTGCTGGTGGCGGTGCCGCTGCCGGCACAGTGGCGGATTGGCTTGCCCGATCTCGCGTCGCGGCTGCGCGCGGCGCCCGCCGTCGCGGTGGCGCCGCCCGACGACGAGCTGTTGGGTTCGATCATCCTGAAGCAGCTCGCCGATCGGCAATTGCACGCCGCGCCCGGCGTCGTGCACTATCTGGTGTCGCACATGGAACGCTCGGCGGAGGAGGCACGGCGCGTCGTCGCCGCGCTCGATCGCCGTGCTCTGGCGGAGCGTCGCGAGATCGATCGGCGCCTGGCGGCCGACGTGTTGGCCGAACTTGGCGGTGCATCGTGAAGAATTACCTCATCCTGAGGAGCATCGCGTAGCGATGCGTCTCGAAGGATGGCAACCTGCCTCTGTGTTGCCCACCCTTCGAGACGCGCACTTCGTGCGCTCCTCAGGGTGAGGCGTTTCGATTGAGAGGGAGTGAAGCGATGGATATGGGCATCAGGGGCCGCAAGGCGATCGTCTGCGCGGCAAGCAAGGGACTGGGCAAGGGCTGCGCCATGGCGCTGGCCGAGGAGGGCGTCGATCTGGTGATCAACGCCCGCACCAAGTCCGAGCTCGAGGCGACGGCCGAGGAGATCCGCAAGAAGACCGGCGTGAAGGTGACGCCGATCGCCGTCGACGTCACGACCGAGGCCGGGCGCAAGCAGGTGCTGGCCGCCTGCCCCGAGCCCGACATCATCGTCAATAACGCGGGCGGCCCGCCGCCGGGCGACTTCCGCGACTGGAACCGCGACGACTGGATCAAGGCGATCGACGCCAACATGCTGACGCCCATCGAGTTCATCAAGGCGTCGGTCGACGGCATGATGAAGCGCGGCTTCGGGCGCATCGTGAACATCACCTCGAGCTCGGTGAAGGCGCCGATCGACATCCTCGGTCTCAGCAACGGCGCGCGCTCCGGTCTCACCGGTTTCGTCGCCGGCGTGGCCCGTGTCACGGTGCGCCATGGTGTGACCATCAACGGCCTGCTGCCGGGGCCGTTCGCCACCGACCGGCTGCGCGGCACCTATCGGGCGCGCGCCGCCAAGAGCGGCAAGAGCTACGAGGAGGAGTACAACGCCGGCGCCAAGACGCATCCGGCCGGCCGCTTCGGCACGCCGGAGGAATTCGGCGCCGCCTGCGCCTTCCTGTGCAGCGTGCATGCGAGCTACATCACCGGCCAGAACCTCCTGATGGACGGCGGCCAGTATCCGGGCACGTACTGACTTCTCTGGGGCGCCCCGGAAGACGTCCTAATCGACCGACAGATCTTTCGGCCGCACGAATTCGACAAGCCTGGCCTTGCCCGGGGCGAGGCCGCTCCACGGGCCATCCGGCACCCGGAAGACGGCCAGGGCCCCGGTCGGGTATTTGGCCCTGAGGCTGGCCAGGGCGTCGGCCGGGCCGCTGCCGGCCAGGTCGGCGGCCAGCTGGCCGATGCCGTCGTTGTGGCCGATCAGCAGCACCGTGGGGGCGTTGTCCGGCGCCGTCTGCAGATGGGCCAGGAGAACGTCCTCCGAGGCAAGGTATAAGCCGCTCTCCAGCGCGATCGGCGGCGCGGGGGCGCCCAGACGCTTCAGGAGCGGCGCCAGCGTCTGGCGCGTCCGCATGGCCGTTGAGCACAGGATCAGATCGGGGCGGGGGGCCTTGCGGGCGATATGGTCGGCCATGGCCTTGGCAGACCGCTCGCCGCGGCCGTTCAGGGGGCGGTCGTGGTCATCCAGCCGGGGATCGCTCCAGGCCGATTTCGCATGCCGCAGGAGGAGCAGGGTCTTCACAGGGCGATCCAGTAAAAATCGTTATGAAACAGCGTCTTAGTGAATTGCCATGACACGGTCATGGCAAGGGTTTACCGTTTCGCAATGGATGCGCTCAGTACAACCACCAACGAAATAGCGTCCGGGCTCGCAATATCACCCGACAGTCCCCGACGCTTCATCAATCGTGAATTGTCGTGGCTGGCGTTCAACATGCGGGTTCTCGAGGAGGCCAGCAACAAGCGCCAGCCGCTGGTGGAGCGCGTGAAGTTCCTGTCGATCTCCGCCGACATCCTGGATGAGTTCTACATGGTCCGAGTGGCGGGCCTGGTCGACATGCTGCAGACCCGCTCGACGCTGCTCAGTGACGACGGCATGACGCCCGCCGAGCAGCTGGCGGCGATCCGCGAGCGCGTGTCGACCCTGATGGCCCGCCAGCAGGATGTCTGGGCCTCCCTGCAGGAAGAGCTGCGCGAGGCCGGCATCGCCGTCCTCGAGCCGGGCGATCTCACCGACGCCGAGCGCTCCTGGCTCGACACTTACTTCATCGACCAGGTCTTCCCGATCCTCACCCCGCTCGCCATCGACCCGGCGCATCCCTTCCCCTTCATCCCCAACGGCGGCTTCTCGGCGATCCTGAAGCTGCAGCGCAAGGACGACCGCCGGCCGCTGATGGCGCTGCTGCCGCTGCCGCCGCAAGTCGACCGCTTCGTGCGCCTGCCGGGCTCGGCCGTGCGCTTCCTGTCGCTGGAGGATCTGGTCGACATCTACCTGCCGCGGCTCTTTCCCGGCTACGAGGTCATCGAACGCGGCGTCTTCCGTCTGATCCGCGACAGCGACGTCGAGATCAACGAGGAGGCCGAGGACCTCGTGCTGCTCTACGAGAGCGCCCTGAAGCGCCGCCGCCGCGGCGACCTGATCTCGATCTCCGTCAACTCGGCGATGCCGGCCGAGCTGCGCGAGTTCCTGTTCGACCAGCTCGAGATCTCGGCGCAGACCCAGAGCGTGCACGTCTTCCACCTCGACCGGCTGCTCAACATCGTCGACGTCAAGGCGATCGCCGTCGACGACCGGCCCGACCTCAAGTTCGCGCTCTACAATGCGCGCTTCCCCGAGCGCGTCCGCGACTTCGGCGGCGACTGCTTCGCCGCCATCCGCGCCAAGGACATCGTCGTCCATCATCCCTACGAGAGCTTCGACATCGTCGTGCAGTTCGTGCGCCAGGCGGCGCGCGATCCGGCGGTGGTGGCGATCAAGCAGACGCTCTACCGCACCAGCCACGATTCGCCGATCGTCAAAGAGCTGATCGCGGCGGCCGAGGCCGGCAAGACGGTGACCGCGCTGGTCGAGCTCAAGGCGCGCTTCGACGAGGAAGCCAACATCCGCTGGGCGCGCGATCTCGAGCGCGCCGGCGTGCAGGTGGTCTACGGCTTCATCGACCTCAAGACCCACGCCAAGGTCTCGATGGTGGTGCGCCGCGAGGCCGGGGTGACGCGCACCTACGTGCATTTCGGCACCGGCAACTACCATCCGATCACGGCGCGCCTCTACACCGACCTGTCGTTCTTCACCTGCGACCCGGCGATGGGCCGCGACGCCGCCCGCCTGTTCAACTACATGACGGGCTACGCCCGGCCCGAGCGGATGGAGAAGATCGCCTTCGCGCCGGTGACGCTGCGGCCCACGCTCTACGATCTGATCGACGCCGAGGCCGAGAACGCCAAGGCGGGCCGCCCCGCCGCCATCTGGGCCAAGCTCAACTCGCTGGTCGACGCCAAGCTGATCGACCGGCTGTACGCCGCGTCCAACGCCGGCGTGCAGATCGACCTCGTGGTGCGCGGCATCTGCTGCCTGCGGCCCGGCATGCCGGGCCTGAGCGAGCATATCCGCGTCAAGAGCATCATCGGCCGCTTCCTCGAGCACGCCCGCATCATCTGCTTCGCCAACGGCACGCCCTTGCCGTCGCCCGAGGCCAAGGTGTTCATCTCCTCGGCCGACTGGATGCCGCGCAATCTCGACCGGCGTGTCGAATTGCTCTGCCCGATCGAGAATCCGACGGTGCACGAGCAGATTCTCGATCAGATCATGGTCGCCAACCTGAAGGACGACGCCCAGAGCTGGATCATGGGGCCCGACGGCTCCTACAGCCGTCCGCCGATCGCCAAGGAACCTTTCATCGCCCACCACTATTTCATGACCAATCCGTCGCTTTCGGGTCGCGGCAGCGCGCTGAAGCTGAGCGGCGCGGTGCCCCGACTGGTGCTGAGTTCCTAGGAATTCCTCCCCAGCTTCGCTGGGAACGAAGTGTGACATTTTGCGCTTCCATCTGACGGCGCCGAGACGCGACGGAATCGCCGCTGCAATTCGCTGCGGTTTCGGTTAGAGGGACGCGCATGGACGGTGAGACATCCGTGGCTGCGGCTTCGGGCGGCACTTTGGGAAAGGGTCGCGTCGGCATCATCGACGTCGGCTCCAACTCCATCCGCCTCGTCGTCTACGAGCGCGCGAGCCGCGCGCCCTTGCCGGTGTTCAACGAGAAGGTGCTGTGCGGCCTGGCGCGTGGCCTCGATGCCACCGGGCGGCTCAGTCCCGAAGGCGTCGAGATGGCGCTGGCCAACATCGACCGCTTCACCACGCTCGCCCACAACATGAAGGTGACGTCGCTCGACCTGCTGGCGACCGCGGCCGTGCGCGATGCCGCCGACGGCGCCGATTTCATGCGCGAGCTGGCGAGCCGCCCCGGTATCAAGCCGCACATCGTGAGCGGCCAGGACGAGGCGCGCTATTCGGGCTACGGCGTGATCTGCGGCATGCCCGACGCCTCCGGCGTGATGGGCGACCTGGGCGGCGGCAGTCTCGAGCTGGTGGCCGTGGGCAAGGGCCGCCTCGGCGCCTCCAGCACGCTGCCGGTCGGACCCTTGCGCCTGATGTCCTCGGGCAAGGGCGATCCCAAGAAGATCGTGGTCGAGGCCATCGAGAACGTCCGCTGGCTGCGCGAGGAGACCGGCCGGACGTTCTATGCCGTGGGCGGCGCGTGGCGATCCTTCGCGCGCCTGCACATGGAGCAGGCGGGCTATCCGCTGCATATCATCCACCACTACGACATCTCGGCCGAGGAGGCGCGCGCCGTGGCGCGTCTGATCGCCGTGCAAAGCGCCAAGTCGCTCGAGAAGATGCCGGGCGTGTCGCGCCGGCGCACCGATACCCTGCCGCTCGCCTGCCTGGCGCTCGACCGGCTGCTGGCGGCGCTGAAGCCGCGGAACGTCGTGTTCTCCGCCTTCGGCCTGCGCGAGGGTTTCTACTATTCGCGGCTGAGCGAAGCGGAACGGGCGCGCCATCCGCTGATCGCCTTCGCCGAGGAGCAGGGCGCCGACTGGCGACGCTTCGACCTCGCCCCGGCGGAGATCTTCGACTGGCTGAGCCCGGTGTTCGGGGGCGAAAGCGAGAGCGAGCGCATCCTGCGCACCGCCGCCTGCCATCTCAGCGACATCTCGTGGAACGACCATCCCGACTATCGCGCGGAGCAGGCCTATATTCGCGTGCTGCATCTGCCGGCGCCGGGCATGAGCCACCGCGAGCGCGCCATGCTCGCGATGGCGATGGCCTATCGCTACAAGAGCGATCCCAAGGCCGCGATGCTCGACACCGCGCTCCATCTCACCGACGGCAAGAGCCGCACCTTCGCGCGCCGGCTGGGGGCCACCCTCCGGCTGGCCTACAATCTGAGCGGCGGTGCACCCGGCCTGCTGCCCAAGATCCAGCTGCGCCGCACCGAAGGGCAGTTGCGCCTGCTGGTGCCCTCCGACGCCAAGGGCAGCCTGGGCGACGTCACGGCGCGCCGGCTGGAAAGTGCCGCCGAGGCCTTCGATCTCGAGCCGGTGATCGTCACGTCTTAGGCTCCGCGTCAGAGCCTTAATCCGCAGCCTTGGGGCTGCCTTCCAGCGGGATCAGCTTGGCGTGGTCGCCGGAGAGGGCGAGCGCCAGCTTTCCTTCGATCAGGTTCACGGCGTCCGATCCGAAGATCTCGCGCCGCCAGCCGTTCAGCGCATGGACGTCGCGCTTGCCCGCCGCCAGCCGGTCGAGCTCGTCGGCACTGGCGACCAGGCGCGCCGCCACGCCGGCCTGCTCGGCCTTGAGTCTCAGCAGCGTGCGCAACAGATCGACGACGGCGCTCGGCGCGCGCAATTGCTCGGGCGCCCGGTCGCGGGTCGGCAGCTCGGACTCAGGCAGCTTGCGCGCCTTGTCGATCGCCTCCAGGAGCTCGCGGCCCTGCCAGCCCTCGGCGAAGCCGCGGCCGAGCCCGCGCGTCATCGCGAGCTCCTCCGTGGTCTTGGGAGCGTGGCTTGCAATCTCGAGCAGCTGCTCGTCGCGCAGCAGCCGCTGGCGCGGGATGTCGATGCGCTGCGCCGTGCGTTCGCGCCAGGCCGCCGCTTCGCGCAGCGTGCCGAGCAGCCGGGGCGACGCGCCGCGCGGCTTCAGCCGGCGCCAGGCCTGCTCCGGATCGGCGCGGTAGGTACCGGGCTCGTTCAGGATGGCCATCTCCTCGGCGATCCACGAGAGGCGGCCGGACTTCTCGAGCTGGCGCTTCAGCTTTTCATAGACCATGCGCAGATGCGTGACGTCGGAGAGCGCATAGGCGATCTGCCGTTCGCTGAGGGGGCGACGGCTCCAGTCGGTGAAGCGGCTCGATTTGTCGATCTTGGCCTTGGCGAGCTTGGTGGCGAGCGATTCGTAGGAGGCGGCCTCGCCGTGGCCGCACACCATCGCCGCCACCTGGGTGTCGAACAGGGGCTGCGGCACCTTGTTCATGCGCAGGTAGAAGATTTCGAGGTCCTGGCGGGCCGCGTGAAAGACCTTGAGGACCTTGGGGTTGGCCATCAGCTCGTCGAGCGGGGCAAGGTCGATGCCGTCGGCCAGCGCGTCGATCGCGGCCGCGTCTTCAGGCCCCGCCACCTGCGCCAGGCAGAGCTTGGGCCAATAGGTCCGCTCACGCATGAACTCGGTGTCGACGGCGATGAATTCGGTGTCGGCCAGGGGCTTGCAGAAGGCCGCCAATTCGTCGGTCGTGGTGATGAGCTTCATTGAGGGCGATCTATAGACCCGCGAGCGGCGAGGGGCAAAGGTGACGCAAGAGCCCCATTCTGCGGGCCATTTGCTTGACTTGCCGGCACATTCCGTGCCTTTTGCCGCCCCGTCGACCCCGGAAAATATGTGATGTCCTCCGTTTACCGAACCCATACGTGCGGCCAGTTGCGGCCCGAGCATGTCGGCCAGCAGGCCCGCCTGTCAGGCTGGGTCCAGCGCAAGCGTGACCATGGGAACCTGCTGTTCATCGACCTGCGCGACCACTATGGCGTGACCCAGGTGGTGGTCGACGTCTCGAGCCCGGTGTTCAAGACCGCCGAGGCCGTGCGCACCGAAAGCGTCATCACCGTCACCGGCAAGGTCGTGGCCCGCGAGCCCGCGACCGTGAACCCCAAGCTTGCCACCGGCGCCGTCGAGCTCGACGCGGCCGAGATGGTCGTGCAGTCGATGGCCGAGACGCTGCCGATCCCGGTCTTCGCCGAGCACGACACCACGCCCGAGGAACTGCGCCTGAAGTACCGCTTCCTCGACCTGCGCAAGGACAAGCTGCACAAGAACATCGTGCTGCGCAGCCAGGTGATCGCCTCCCTGCGGCGGCGCATGATCGAGCAGGGCTTCATGGAGTTCCAGACGCCGATCCTGACGGCCGACAGCCCCGAGGGCGCGCGCTCCTACGTCGTGCCGAGCCGTCTGCATCCCGGCAAGTTCTATGCGCTGCCGCAGGCGCCGCAGATGTTCAAGCAGCTGCTGATGGTGTCGGGCTTCGACCGCTACTTCCAGATCGCGCCCTGCTTTCGCGACGAGGATGCCCGCGCCGACCGCGCGCCGGGCGAGTTCTATCAGCTCGACTTCGAGATGAGCTTCGTGACCCAGGAGGACGTGTTCGCGGCCATCGAGCCGGTGCTGGGCGGCGTGTTCGAGGAGTTCGCCGGCTTCGGCCGCGAGACGTCGACTCCCCGCAAGGTCACCAAGTGGCCGTTCCCGCGCATTCCCTATGCAGAGGCGCTGCTGACCTACGGCACCGACAAGCCCGACCTGCGCAATCCGCTCCGCATTGTCGATGCCGGCGAGGTCTTCGCCGGCTCCGACTTCAAGGTCTTCGCCGGCATCGTCGCCTCGGGCGGCGTCGTGCGTGCTCTGCGCGCCCCGGGTGCCGCGAGTCAGCCGCGCAGCTTCTTCGACAAGCTGAACTCATGGGCGCAGGGCGAAGGCAAGCCCGGCCTGGGCTACATCGTGCTCGAAGGCGGGGCGGGCAAGGGCCCGATCGCCAAGTTCGTGGCGGACGACCGGCTGGCCAAGCTCAAGGCGCTCACCGGTGCGGGCGACGGCGATGCCGTGTTCTTCGTCGCCGACAAGCCCGAAGTCGCCTGGAAGTTCGCCGGCCTCGCGCGCACCAAGGTGGCTCAGGAGATGGGCATCATCGCCGAGGACACGTTCGAGTTCTGCTGGATCGTCGACTTCCCGATGTTCGAGTACGACGAGACCGCGAAGAAGATCGACTTCAGCCACAACCCGTTCTCCATGCCGCAGGGCGGGCTGGAGGCGCTGGAGACGCAGGATCCGCTCACCATCAAGGCGTGGCAGTACGACATCGTCTGCAACGGCATCGAGCTCTGCTCGGGTGCGATCCGCAACCACAAGCCCGACATCATGTACAAGGCCTTCGGCATCGCGGGCTACAGCAAAGAAGACGTCGAGCTGCGCTTCGGCGGCATGCTGAACGCCTTCCGCTACGGCGCCCCGCCGCACGGCGGCGCCGCGCCGGGCGTCGATCGCATCGTCATGCTGCTGGCCGACGAGCCCAACATCCGCGAGGTCATCACCTTCCCGATGAACCAGCAGGCCGTCGACCTCATGATGGACGCGCCGACCGAGCTGCCGGCGGCGAAGCTGCGCGAGCTGCACGTCGCGCTGCGCCTGCCGCCGAAGAAGGACTCATAGTCTTCCGGACCGCGCGCGTCCCCGCGCGCTCATGAGCGCGCGAGACACGCGCGGTCCGGAAGAACGTGAAATGGTTGTCTAACTTCCCCTCATGGAGTGGGCCCCGCAGTGGTCGTCGGCGGCACCAGCCTGTTCGGCGGTCGCGGCGGCATCGGCAAAACGATCATCGGGCTCCTGATCCTGGGCGTGCTCAACAACGGCCTCGACCATGTCGAGATCGACAGCCACCTGAAGATCCTGATCCGCAGCCTGATCCTTCTCGCTGCCTGATCATCAACGTCTACGTCCAGCGAGTGCGCGACGCCGAGCGATTGGGAAACTGATTTCGTCTCGGTCATCCCGACCGAAGCCTCGGGAGACGGCACAGGTAGACGATCGCCGCTCCGCCGGGGACTATGAATGGTGGTTCCCGTTCAGTTTGACCGAGTCTATAAAATCAATTATATTCAGGCACTTATTCAATTTTTGTGAAGTAATTTATGAGCTACCGTCGGCTCTCATTGATTACCCTGCCGCTCGTTCTGGGCGCGGGCCTGGTGACCGGAGCGTGTGGCGTCCCGGTGGTGGCCGCGGGAGCAGGCTACGCCGCCGACGGCGGTGTGCTGGCGGCCAGCGACAAGACCTCGGCCGATCACCTGATCTCGATGATGTCCAAGCAGGACTGCGCGATGTGGCGGGTCATCAAGAGCCTTCCGGCGTGCAAGCCGCGCGACGGCGACAAGGATCCCTACAAGGTCGACTACGACGGGCCGCAGCGCATGGTGGGCGAGGATGGTGTGAGCTATGCCCCGCCGTTGCATGCCGCCGCCGACGCGCCGGCCGCCAGCTGGAATGCCGCCGCCTACAAGCCGCCGCCTGTGCCATCGACGCCGGCGCAGCCCGTGACCGCCGTTGCCGACGCCACTCCCGAACCTGCGCCGCTGCTGCGTCAGATCCGCCGCCGGCCAAGCCCAAGAAGCCCAAGGTCCACTCGGTCAAGAAGCCTTCACGCAATCCGGTGGCGCCTGCTTCCTGAGCAGGAAGGCCTCGAGGTTGTCGAGCGCCTTGAAGCCCATGGCGTTGCGCGTCTCGACGGTCGCCGAGCCCATGTGCGGCAGCAGGAAGGCGTTGGCGAGCCCGTAATAGCCCTGGTGGATCCTGGGCTCGCCGTCGAATACGTCGATGCCCGCCGCCGCCAGGTGCCCGCTCTTCAGCGCCGCGATCAGCGCCTCGTCGTCGACGACGCCGCCGCGCGCGGTGTTCACCACGACCGCGCCCTTGGGCAGCTTGGCGATGCGCTCGGCATTCACCCACTTGCGCGTCTCGGGCGTCATCGGCGCGTTGATCGACAGGAAGTCGCAATGGGCCAGCATGTCGTCGGCCTTGGCGTGGAAGACGGCGCCCTTCTCGAGGTCGGCCGGCAGGCGAGAGCGGTTGGAGTAGTGGATCTGCATGCGGAAGGCGCGCGCCCGGTCGGCGACCGCCTGGCCGATGCGCCCCATGCCCAGGATACCCAGTCGCTTGCCGGTGACATGCACACCCATGAGCTGCGTCGGCGTCCAGCCGACCCAGCTGTGAGTGCGGAGCATGGTCGTGCCTTCGTGGGCGCGTCGCGCCGCGCCCAGCAGGCAGAGCAGGGTGATGTCGGCGGTGGCGTCGGTCAGCACGTCCGGCGTGTTGGACACCAGGATGCCGCGCTTGGCTGCCGCCGCCACGTCGACATGCTCGTAGCCCACCGAGAAGGTGGCGATGATGCGCACCGAGGCAGGCAGACCCGGGATGGTCTCTGCGTTCAGGGGATCGCCCGCCGCGCACATGATGCCATCGCAACCTTGGGACGCCTTGATCAGGCCGGGTCCGTCGTAGAGCCGGTCCTCGGTGTTCAGCACGGCGTCGAAATTCGCCGCCAGTCGCGACTCCACGTCGGGCGGGAAATGACGGGTGGCGAGAACCCGAGGTTTGGCTGTGGTCATTGACCGCTGTCCTTCCTGAAACGATCCCCTGTGCGGCCCCAGCACGCAGCCATGCCGCAGCGATGATTCTGGCAATCCGCGGGCATGGATATTACGCTCAGGTGCCCGGCTACAAGGCCTAGCCTCCTGCCCATTGTCCGTTGACCACGTTTAGTTTTCGCTGTTCTCGCGTCCAGATCGCGGTCCTTTCCGCCGCCGTCTGCGCCCTCCTGTTGCTGGGCCTGTGGATAAGGGTCGCCGCCGCCCAGCAGCAGCTGGCGCAGCAGCAGACGGATGCCGTGCTCGTCCCCCATCGGGCGACTTACGACATGAAGCTCAATGTCGCCCGGCCCAATAGCGGCATCATCGAGGTGAACGGCCGCATGGTCCTGGAGATGGTCGATTCCTGCGACGCCTGGGAGGTGAAGCAGCGCATCAAGCTCAAGTTCCTGCGCAACGACGGCGAGGAGTTCGACACCGATTCGAGCTTTACCAGCTACGAGACCAAGGACGGTCTCGGCCTCCGTTTCAGTGTTCGCAACATCCAGGACCAGGAGGTCGAGGAGGAGTTGCGCGGCCATGCCGACCTCGAGGGCCAGGGCGGCAAGGGCCGGGCGTCCTTCACCCTGCCTGAGGTCCGTAGCTTCGAGCTGCCGGCCGGCACGCTCTTTCCCACCACCCATCTCGCCCTGATCATCCAGCATGCCCGGGCTGGCGATAAGTCGGTCTCCTACAGCGTGTTCGACGGGGCGCGCCTGGATGGCGCGTTCACTGTGAACGCTGTCATCGGCAAGTCGCCGCGCAGTGCCGGCACGCCCATACGCGGTGATGTCGGCCTGCTGCGCGGCCAGCCCTCCTGGGGGGTGCGGCTCGCCTTCTTCGCCGCCGGCGACCAGGCTACCGCCAACCCCGAATACGAGCTGGCGCTCGACCTCCTGGGCAACGGGATTGCCCGCTCGATGCTGCTCGACTACGGCGACTTCGCAGTGGATGCTCGCCTTGTTCAACTTCAAGCCCTGCCGAGGCCGCGATGCTGAATTTCCGTCTTTTTACGCCCCTGTTGCTGCTGGCCGGCGCCGCGCCGCTCGCGCCGGCCATGGCGCAGGACTTCGCGCCGCATCGCGCCGTCTATTCGGTGTCCGCGCTGGAGAACGGCAAGCCCGGCACGGGCTCGACCGGCACCTATGCCTACGAGATCAAGCTCACCTGTGACGGCTATGTCGTGAACCAGCGGCTGCGTCTCGAGGTGGCGGGCGCCCGCGGCGCCGTCGCGACCGAGCAGCAGTCGCAGATGACCGAAAGCCGCGACGGCAAGAAGCTGCGCTTCGAGCACCGCACCACGACCGGCGGGCGGCAGGCCAGCCTGGTGAAGGGCGAGGCGCTGATCGGGGACGACGGCAAGGGCGAGGCGCGGTTCACCGATCCCGAGGGCCAGACGGTGGCGCTGCCGCCCACTACGCTGTTTCCGGTCGCCATCGCGCGCGAGACGATCCGCCAGGCCAAGGCCGGCGAGCAGGGCTTCGACGCGCAGTTCTTCTTCGGCGAGAAGGTGAAGCCGCCGCAGTCGGTCAACGTCCTGATCGGCAAGCTGCCCAAGCGGCTGGCCGACGTGAAGATCCCCGAAGGCGGCGAGCAGCTGGCCGACGGCCGTCAGCGCATCTACTACCGCGCCGGCTTCTTCGACGCGCCCGACAAGGGGCAGGTCCAGGGCGAGCCCGCCTACGAGATGTCGAGCGTCACGCTCGACAACGGCATCGAGCTCTATGGCACCCACGAGGAGAGCGACGGCGGCATCGAGTACCGCATCACCCGCCTCGAGCCGCTGCCCAAGCCGGAGTGCAAGTGAGCGTCACGCCGCTCATCGTCTTTGCCGGGAGCGCACCACTCTGTGGCGCTTCTTTGTCGGCCCCACAAGATACGAGCGCCTCGGAGTGGCGCGCTCCCAGCAATGAGCGGGCCCGAGGCCCGCGCTCCCAGTGACCCTGACGCCCGAGCAGGCGGTCGACCGCCTGGAGGAGCTGCATGCCGCCGCGAGCGGCGCCTTGCGCGATGCTCTGGCGCGCTTCACGCAATCGGGCGCGGTGCCGACCGCCGAGGAACGCAGCCGCTTCCGCTATCCCGAGCTTTGCATCGACTGGCAGCCGGCCGGCGCCATCCGCTTCACGCGCCGCGCCTGGGCCAAGTTCCAGGCGCCCGGTCGCTACACCACGACCGTCACGCAGCCGCGGTTCTTCCGCCAGTATCTGCTGGAGCAGCTGCGTCCGCTCACCGAGGAGTTCGGGGCCACCATCGAGGTCGGCATCAGCGACCAGGAGATCCCCTATCCCTTCGTCACCGAGGCGGGGGACGAGTTCATCCATGGCGACCTGTCGGTCGCCGAGCTGGCGCGCTATTTCCCGACGCCCGTGCTGGTCAATGTCGGCGACGAGATCGCCGACGGCACCTTCACGATCGAGGGACGGAAGTCGCGGCCGCTTGCCTTGTTCGATGCGATGCGCGTCGACTATTCGCTGCGCCGGCTGATCCACTACACCGGCACCGACTGGCACACCATCCAGCCTTGGATCCTGGCCACCAACTACCAGCGCTACGTCGACCATTTCGTGACCTGGGCGCTGGAACAGCTGGCCAAGACCGATGGCCCCTATACCCAGCTCGTGTTGCCGGGCGGCGCCGTCGTGCACCGCGGCGACGACACGACCGCGGCCGAGGCCGCCGTCATGGCGGCACCGTGGCATCGTTTCCAGATGCCGGCCTACAACCTGTTGCGCGGCGACGGCCGGGGCGGAGTTACGGTGATCAACATCGGCGTCGGTCCTTCCAACGCCAAGACCGCGACCGATCACCTGGCCGTGCTGCGCCCGCATTGCTGGCTGATGATCGGCCATTGCGGCGGGCTGCGGCAGTCGCAGACCATCGGCGACTACGTGCTGGCGCACGGCTACCTGCGGCGCGACCGCATCCTCGACGAGCTGGTGCCGCCGGAGGTGCCGGTGCCGGCGCTGGCCGAGGTGCAGGTGGCGCTGCAGCAGGCGGCCGAGCGGGTCACCGGAGAGAAGGGCGACTCGCTGAAGCGCCGGCTGCGCACCGGCACGGTCGTGAGCTACGACGATCGCAACTGGGAACTGCGCTGGAGCCAGGAGCGCCGGCGCATCAACTTGAGCCGCGCCATCGCCGTCGACATGGAGAGCGCCACGCTGGCGACCCAGGGGTACCGGCTGCGCGTCCCCTACGGCACGCTGCTCTGCATCTCCGACAAGCCCTTGCATGGCGAGATCAAGCTGCCGGGTGCGGCGACGCGCTTCTACCAGCGCGCTGTCGGCGAGCATCTCCATATCGGCCTCGAGGCGCTCGACCTGCTGCGCAGCGAGCTCGCCTCGCTGCACTCGCGCAAGCTCCGCAGCTTCGACGAACCGCCGTTTCGCTAATCATTGCTGGGAGCGCGCCACTCCGTGGCGCATCTTCTCATGCTCTCCTGGACCGCGCGCTTCCAGCGCGCTCATGAGCGAGCCAGAGGCTCGCGGTCCGGAAGACCCTGAGCGCCACGGAGTGGCGCGCTCCCAGCAAAGATCACGACTCAGGCCATAGCCATGCCGCGCCGCGCACGCCGCTGGAATCGCCGTGCTTGGGCGGCAGCAGTTGAGTCGCAATGTGCTCGGGCTCGGAGAAGACGTAGCGCTTCCAAAGCTCGGGCACGCGGGCGTAGAGCTGCGTCATCTTCGAGAGCCCGCCGCCCAGCACGATCGCGTGCGGGTCGAGGATGTTGATGATGCCCGCCAGCGCCCGCGCCAGCCGGTCGCAGTAGAGCTCCATGTGCGCCGTGGCCTCCTGGTCGCCGGCGAGGGCCGCCTCGGCGATTTCGGTGGCGCGCAAGCTGCGGCCAGTGTGCTCCGCGAACTGCCGCTGGAACCGCGGCCCGCTCAGCCACGTCTCGATGCAGCCGCGGCGGCCGCAATAGCAGTCCGGGCCCGGCCGTTCGCTGTCGGCCGGCATGGGCAGGGGATTGTGGCCCCACTCGCCCGCGACCGCCTGCGCGCCGGTGAGCGGCCGGCCCTTGATCACCACGCCGCCGCCGACGCCGGTGCCCAGGATCACGCCGAACACGATGGCGGCGCCCGCCGCCGCGCCGTCGCTTGCCTCGGAAACGGCAAAGCAATTGGCGTCGTTCTGCAGGCGGATCTCGCGGCCGAGCCGCCGCTCGAGATCCACCTTCAAGGGCCGTCCGTTCAGGCGCGTGGAATTGGCGTTCTTGATCAGGCCGGTCGCCGGCGAGATCGCGCCGGGATGGGCGATGCCGACACTGCAACGCTCGCCCGTCTTGGCTTCCAGCTCACCGATCAGGTCCACGATCGCCTCGACGTCCTCTTCGTAGGAGGTGGCGGGCGTGGGGATGCGCCGGCGCGCCCGCTCCACGCCGCCCTTGTCCAGCACGATGCCCTCTATCTTCGTGCCGCCGAGATCGATGCCGATTCGCATGATCCTCACTTCATAGAAATCGCGCGCGGATGTCGACGGTGCTTTCCACGCCGACCTTGTCGAACGTCGTGGCGAGCCAGGCCCTTGCCGCCGTCTGGCCGAGATCGAACAGGTACTTCAGGAACTCGGGCTCGACATTGAACTTGCTGACCGCGCCGAGCGGCGCCAGGGCGGGCGGATCGGCGATCGAATGGATGAACAGCCGTTTCAGCCGCTGGCTGAATTCGCCGGTGAGCGCACCCTGGTCGATGAGGTCCTGCACGAAGGCGATGGCGCGCATCTCCGCCATTAGCGCGCCGCCGAAAGTGATCTCGTTCAAGCGGTCGGCGACCTCGGCGTTGGAGCGCGGCACGTCCTGGCGGAAAGGCGGATCGACCTCGACCAGCACGACGTCGCGGCTGTCGCTGCCGTAGATGAACGGCCAGATCGGCGGATTGCCGCGGAAGCCGCCGTCCCAGTAGGGCACGCCGTCGATCACCACCGCCTCGTGCACGTTGGGCAGGCAGGCCGAAGCGAGCAGGGCGTCGATCGACAGCTCCTCGCGCGTGAAGATGCGCACCTTGCCAGTCTGCACGTTGGTGGCGGCGATGAAGGCCTTGACCTGATGGCAGGCCCGCACCGCCGCTTCGTCGAAGTGGCGCCGCAGGAGCTCGCGCAGCGGATCGAACTTCAAGGGATTGCGCTGCCAGGGCGTCAAGGTGCGCTGGATCAGGTCGGCCCACAGCGCCGACGGCGAATCGTCGAGGTTCCAGTTGCCTTGCAACCGGTCGAGCGGGGTGCGCTGGATCGGACTCGCGACCGACATCGTGCCGAGCTCGCCCCAGAAGGCGGCGAGCGCCGCGCGTGCGCCGGCGCGCCCGTTGTCGGCCCAGCCCTGCAGCATGATCGCGGCGTTCATGGCGCCCGCGCTGGTGCCGCTCACCGCCTCGATCTCCAGGCGCTCGTCCCCGAGCAGCGTGTCGAGCACACCCCAGGTGAAGGCCCCATGCGAGCCGCCGCCTTGCAGCGCGAGATTGACCCGCTTCGTCCCGGTCATGCAGCCTGTTCTCCCCGTCATCGTCCTGTAACATGCTCTCCGTCGGAGCGCGGACCTCTGTCGGCCTGAGCGAAGCGAAGGACCTCATCGCCGTTTGCAATCGGCTTGAGATCCTTCGCTGCGCTCAGGATGACAACCGGAGGTCCGCGCTCCTGAAGAGAGGCTGGCGTCATTATGGCCAAGGACGGGGCGGGCAGAGCGTGGCGAAAGCGCCCGCCGACCATCCTGTGGATGCTGTCGCTGGGCCAGCTGATCTCCTGGGGCCTGGTCTATTACACCTTCCCGCTGTTCGTCGTGCCGATGACGCAGGAGTTGGGCTGGTCGCGCAGCGGCATGTTCGGCGCGCTGTCGTCGGGCCTGATGGTGGCAGGCCTGTGCTCGATCCCGGTCGGCGCCTGGATCGATCGCGGTCACGCGCGCAAGCTCATGACCGGCGGCTCAATGCTGGCGGCGGTGCTGCTGGTCCTGTGGTCGCGCATCGGTTCGCTGCCGCTCTTTTATGCGATGTGGATCGGGCTCGGCGCCTGCCAGGCCGTGCTGCTCTATGAGCCGGCTTTCGCAGTGATCACGCGGGTCTACGGTCCGCGCTACCGGCAGGCGATCCTGTTCATGACCTTCGTCGGCGGGCTCGCCAGCACCTTCGGCATCCCGTTCACCCAGTTCCTGATCGAGCGCATCGGCTGGCGGCCGAGCCTCGATGTGTTGGCGGCGATCAATGTCGCGGTCGCCGCGATCCACTGGCTGTTCGTTCCCGGTCCGCAGGACAAGCCTGTGCCGATCGCCGAGGTCAAGCCGCCGGCGGACGGCGCGGTGAAGAAGGGGCCGCTCGCCGCGGCAGTGCGCGTCCCGGCCTTCTGGGGCCTGGTCGTGGCCTTCGCGGGCTACGGCCTCGCCTTCTCGGCGATGAGCTTCCACCTGATCCCGCTGCTCGACGATCGCGGCGTGCCGACGGGCGTGGTGATGGCCATCATCGCGCTCATCGGGCCGATGCAGGTGGTGGGCCGCGTGCTGCTGATGGTGGGCCAGCGCCACATCACCACCATCCAGCTCGGCGCCGGCATCTACTTCGCCTTTCCTGTCTCCATGGCGATGCTGGCCGCGGGCATCAGCGACGTCTACGGCCTGATCCTGTTCGCCATCATCTACGGCGTCGCCAACGGCCTGGTCACCATCTTGCGCGGCATGGCGGTGCCCGAGTTCATCGGCCCGGAAGGCTATGGCGTCGTCTCGGGCGCGCTCACCATGCCCACCAACCTCATGCGCGCGGCGGGGCCGGTGCTGGCCTCGCTCGCCTGGGCCGCCTTCGGGGGCTACACGCCGGTGCTGTGGGGGCTGGCGGGGATCATGCTGGTTGCGGCGGCCGGCTTCGCGGCCGCCGCCTTCTTGTCCAAGCCAGCGTAGGCCTTGACGATCTGGCGTTCGAAGCACATGTTAATTGCACGTGCCTTTAGCAAGGACAGTGACCCATGCGTCGACCTCCTTACGACCCAGCGGCGAAGAAGCGGACGGTGAGCCTGACATTGAACAGCGACCTTTACGCAAAGGCGAAGGCGCTGGGCATCAACATGTCGCAAGTGGCCGAGGCCGCGCTGGCGCAGGCTTTGGTGGCGGGCCTCATGGAACAGGCGCGGGCCGACATAGAAAAAGACATGGCGACGTACAACGCATACATCGAGAAGCACGGCTCGCCCGCGGAGATGCTACGCGACTATCTCGCCGAACGCGACGATGCAGCTTGATGTCTTTCCCAACCCGCTTGTCCGTGCCCGACGCGCCTTCCCTTACGTCGTTCTGCTCCAGGCCGATATCGCGGCAGTAGGCAGCGATCGCATCGTCGTATTTCTCGCAGCAAAGGCCCAGTTTGGCCAAGTAAACAGCCGGCTTATGCCTGTCGTCGAACTTGCGGGCCGCGAGTTCGTCCTCCTGATGCCATCCATCACCAACGTTCCACTTAAGGAACTCCGCGGTCCGGTCGGGAATCTCAGCGCGTTTCGCGACCGGATCGTCGATGCTATCGATTGGACATTCCTCGGCATCTAGCCGAGTCACATTACTCCGCTGCCAGTTTCGCTTTCGCTGGCTTGAGGTGCTGCACCTTTGGCATCACCTCCTTTGAGATCAGCTCGAGCGAGTGCCGCCAAGCCTTCGGATTGTCGGCGTAGTCGAAGCCGAACACCAGTAGCTGCCCGAAGCCGCCGACCTCGTCGTAGATCTTCTCGATCTTCTCGATCACGGTCCGGGGAGAGCCGACGATCCAGTTGTGCCTGGCGCAGTATTCTGGCGTCACGTCGGAATCGGCCACATTGGCATCGACCTTGAGGTACTCGAGGAAGCCGAACTGGCCGAGCAGGGGCAGGAAGTACTCGCGCATCATGCGGCCCATGTAGGACCCAACCGAAAGCTTCATCGCCTCCTCGTCGGTATCGGCGACGAACACTTCGCGCACCATGCGCCACTCGCCGCGGTCAGCCGTGCGGCCGGCCTTCGCGGCGCCGGCCTCGACGGCTTCCCAGTGGCTGCCGACATAGGCCGGGTTGAGGTTGAGGCTCATCGGTAGGAAGCCCTTCTCCCCGGCGAGCTTCAGCGTGTCGGAATTCTTGCTCAAGCCGGCAACACCGATCGGCGGATGCGGCGTCTGCAGCGGCTTGATGTGCGGCTTCAGGAACCCGAACATCGTGCCGGGGGCGGTGACGTGCCAGAACTTGCCCTTGTAGTCGAACGGCTCGGGCGAGCTCCACAGCTTCAGGATGATCTCCAGCGCCTCGCGCGTCATGTCGCGATTGACGCCCGACATGCCGTCGACGTTGAACATCGCCCAGTCGCTGGGCAGCCCCGACGCCGCCACGCCGAAATTGAGCCGGCCGCCCGAGATGTGGTCGAGCATGGCGACGCGGTTGGCGAGCTCGGCGGGATGGTGATAGGGCAGCAGGAAGCCGCCCGGGCCCAGCCGGATGTTCTTGGTCTGCATCAGGCCCTGAGCCACCAGGAGGTCGGGCGAGGGATGCGGCTCCCAGGGCGCGGTGTGGTGCTCGCCGATCCAGCATTCGGCGAAACCGAGTTCGTCGAGCCAGCGGATGACCTGCAGGTCCCACTCATGGCCGTCCTTCAGCGGCCGCTCCGGTGGATGCGACGGCATCGTGAAATATCCGAACTGCATCGTTTCCTCCTGAGTTATTGAGAGAAGTCGACTACCATCGACCGGCCGGCGCAAGGGCCCATGCATGCATGGCTGCCGCTGCGCGGGACGTGATCGATCGCGTGAAGGAATTTTTTGCAATGGCGAAGTCTCGACGGGCGGTTTTCGTGTGCTGCGACGGGCTCGGTCGCGACTGGGTGCGTCCCGAGACGACGCCGGTGCTGGACGCCTTGCGGCGCGACAGCCTGTGGTGCACCGATCATCGCGGCGTATTCCCGTCGGTCACCCGCGTCTCGGCCGCGTCGATCGCGACCGGATGTCAGCCGGCGCGGCACGGCCTGCACGGCAACCGCATGGGGCTGTTCGAGGACGGCCGCATCGTCGTGCGCGACGTGGGCGCCCCCGACTTCCGCGACCATATGCGCCGCGCCACCGGCCGCACCTTGCACGTGCCCGCGCTGGCCGAGCGCCTCGCGGCCGACGGCGGCTTCGTCGCCTTCTCGAACGTCTCGCCGGGCGCGGCCTACTTTCTCGACCCCGACAATTTCGGCCACGTCCATCATCGCTCGGGCTCGTGGGCGCCGGGCGGCAAGGCGCTGGAGGCGATGCCGGTGACCCATGATGCCGCGGGCGACTGGGAGATGACCCGGCGCTTCTGCGCCGACGTGTTGTCCGGAGCCGCGCCCGCGGCGGCGTTCCTGTGGCTTTGCGATCCCGATCACACCACGCACGACGTACCGCTCGGCTCGCCGGCGCACATGGAGGCGCTGGCCGGCGCCGAACGGTGCGTCGCCGAGGTGCGGCGCACCGTCGAACAGCGGCGTCGCGACGGCGAGGAGATCCTGCTGCTGGTCGGTTCCGATCACGGGCATGAGACGATCGGTGACTCCGTCAGCATCGAGGACTGGCTGTCGGCGCATGGGCTGGCTGAGGCGGTCGCCGCCGGCGATGTGGCGGTGGCCGGGCAGGGCACCTCGGCGCTGCTCTATGCGACGGACCGCGGGCGCAGCGGTCTCCTCGATGTGCTGGCCGACATGCGGCGCGAAGCCTGGGCGGATGACGTGGTGACGGGCGAGGACCTCGCGGCACGAGGCTTTGCCGCGGTCGGCGGCGTGGTGGCCGCCGTCAACATGGCGCGCGACGGCGAGGCCAATCCCTATGGCGTGCCGGGGCGGCGCTGGGTCGCGAGCGAGGGCAAGCGCGTGCCGATCGGCAGCGGCCAGCATGGCGGCTGGGGACCCGACGAGACACGGCCGTTCCTGGCGGTGAATGATGGACGGACCACGGGCGCACGCGCCGAGGCGAGCAGCCTCGCCGACATCGCACCGACCATCGCGCATTTCCTCGGCCTGCCGCTGGCGGGGTTCGACGGCGCGCCGCTCAGACGCTGAGCCGGCCCATGACCGACGACGTCCTGATCCTGGTCGATCAGCAGAAGGCGATGGACCATCCCAAATGGGGTCCGCGCAACAATCCAGATGCCGAGAAGAACATCGCCCGGCTGCTCACCGAGTGGCGCTCGCGCCAGATGCCGATCGTCCATGTGAAGCATGATTCGACACGGCCCGATTCGCCGTTCCGGCCGGGGCAGGAGGGTAACGATTTTCTGCCGCTCACCGCGCCGTTGCCCGGTGAGACAGTGGTCGCGAAGAAAGTGCACAGCGCCTTCATCGGCACCGACCTGCCGGCGCGCCTGGAGGCGATGGGGCGTCCGCCTCTCGTGATCTGCGGCGTGCTGCTCGCCAACTCCGTTGAGGCCACGGTCCGCAACGCCGCCAATCTCGGCTTCAGCGTGCGCCTGCCGGCCGATGCCTGTTGGTCGTGCGACAAGCGCGACCTCAGGGGCCGGCTGTGGCCCGCCGAGGACGTGCACCAGCTGACGCTGGCGCTGCTCGAGGGCGAATACGCGAAGGTCACGACTGTCGGGGAGATCCTCAGGCCGTCTTGAGGCCCGGTGAAACGTTTTCGTGGCACTAACCGCGTGATACGACTGGGCACCGACACATGGGACTGCCCGAATGGCTGCTATCGACGGCTCGAGACGGGTAAGACGCAAGCCCCGGGCGATGGACTGGGACGGCGTCCGCGTCTTCCTCGCCGTGGCGCGGCACGGCTCGTTGCGCGGTGCGGGACGGGCGCTCGGTCTCAGCCAACCGACCATCGCCCGTCGACTGGCCGAGTTCGAGGCGACGTTCGGCGGGCCGACACTGTTCGATCGCCTGCCCGAAGGCGCCCACCTCAACGCTGCGGGCGAACGGCTGGTCCCGGTGGCGGAAAGGGTCGAGCAGGCCATGCTGACCCTGGAGCGGCGGCGCGTGGCGGCGTCGCCCGCGTTGAGCGGCACCGTGCGGCTCACGACCGGCGACTGTGCGGCGGGCTTCCTGGCGCGTTGCCTGTCGGGAGCGGCGACGTCGCCGTTGCCCGTCGGCATCACCCTGGAGCTGGTCCAGTCCGCCGAGCCCCTGAACCTCGCGCGGCGCGAGGCCGATCTGGCGTTGCGTCATGAGCCGCCAGAGCGCGGCCACTACTATGCCGCCAAGCTCGGCACCTTCGCCGTCGCGGTCTACCGGCGCCGCGGCGGCAGCGCCGACGCCTGGGTGGCATACAACGAGGGCCAGACGCACGATCCGGCGCGCTGGGTCCAGCGCCGGATCGACGAGACCAACAGCATCGTGGCGTTGCGCGCGGCGTCGCTGCTGATGCATGCCGAGGCGATCCGCGCAGGCACCGGGTGCGGCGTGCTGCCGTGCTACGTAGGCGATGCCCATCCGGTCCTTGAGCGGCTGAGCCCGCCGATCCCCGAGCTCGCCGCGACCTACTGGGTCGTGGTCCATCGCGACTTGCGCCGCGCGCCATGCGTGCGTGCGGCGATCGACTGGATGCGACAGGTCTTCGTCGAGCAGCGCGACCTGATTGCCGGCAACGGCTAGCCGTGCCACGCTTGCTTGAGCCAAGCGACGGAGTTGGCCGTGGAAATCAGGCCTTTGAGTTCACACACGGGCGCCGAAGTGCTGGGCGTCGACCTCACGCGGCCGGTTTCCGAGGCCGATCGTGCCGCGATGAACCGCGCCTTCGTCGAGCGCAGCGTGCTGGTAATTCGCGGCCAGACGCTCAAGCCCTCGCAGGTCGTCGAGGCGGTCGGCCTGTTCGGCGCCATCTTCCCGCAGCAGAACTCGAAGTTCGCGATCCCCGACTGCCCGCAGATCCACTACGTCTCCAATCAGGATCGTTTCCCCGACGGCCGCCGCTACATTCCCGGCGAGGGCTGGCACACCGATCATTCGAACGCCGTGCGTCCGCCCAAGGCGACGGTGCTGCACGCCGTGCAGCTGCCCGACAAAGGCGGCGACACGCAGTATGCCAACATGGCCGCCGCCTATGACGCTCTGCCGTCCGCCACCAAGCAGCGCATCGCCTCGCTGATGGGCATCCACGTCTATCAGAGCAGCCACAGCGCGCGGCAGCTGATGAGCCTGAACGAGACCGACAAGGAGCGGGTGCCCAACGCCGTGCTGCATCCCCTGGTGCGCACCCATCCCGAAAGCGGTGTGAAGTCGATCTACCTCAATCCCATCCGCGTCGAAGGCATTCTGGGTCTCGATCACAAGGAAGCCCTGCCGCTGCTCGACGAGCTGCTGGCGCATGGCACCGAGGAGCGCTTCCAGTACCGCCATGCCTGGACGCCGGGCGACCTCGTGATGTGGGACAATCGTTGCCTGTTGCACAAGGCCAACGGCGACTACGACATGGGCCAGGTGCGCTATCTCTACCGCGTCATGCTGCAGGGCGACGTGCCGCGATAGCAAGCCGCACGGGCGCAGCGGGCGCAGCGGGGGTCACAGTAGGGGAACACATGAAGACCAGGCTCATTGTCCTGCTTTCCGTGATTGCTGGCGCAGCAGCGGGTGCCGCCGCCGTTCAGGCGCTTCACGCGCAAGCCAAGCCACCGGCTTTCGTTGTCGGCGAGATCGACGTGAAGAATGCCGAGCTGTTCGACAAGGAGTACGTCCCCATCGCCTCCAAGGCGGTGCGGGATGGCGGCGGCAAGTATCTCGTGGGCGGCGGCAAGTCCGTATCGTTCTACGGCGAGCCGCCCAAGCGTATCGCGATCATGGCGTTCGATAACCTGGAGAAGGCCGAAGCCGCGTTCAATTCCGCCGCCTACAAGCAGGCCAAGGCGGTGGGCGACAAGTACGCGACGTTCAGGATCTATGCCGTCGAAGGTGTGGCGCCTTAGCGTGAACCATCGCGGTGACGAGCGCAATAATTCGCGGCCGGCGCTGATGATCCTGTGGTCGCGGCGGAAGCGGACCCACAATCCCTTGTGCAGATATGCGTAATTTGCGCCGTACGGTACGCAATAATTGACTTGCGTTATCTACTGACTTAAGTTATAGTCTAGTTATGATCGGTGAGTGGCCCTACACATGCGGGAAACTACCCCGATCAGACTCTTCCGGACCGCGCGCTTCCAGCGCGCTCGGACTCGTGAGCGCGCTGGAAGAGCGTGGTCCGGAAGACGAAGGCTCAGCCCAGCTGGATCCAGGTCGTCTTCACTTGGGTGAACTTGTCGAAGGCATGGAGCGACTTGTCGCGACCGATGCCCGACTGCTTGTACCCGCCGAACGGCGTGGTGATGTCGCCGCCGTCGTAGGTGTTGACCCACACCGATCCGGCGCGCAGGCCCTTGGCGAACTTGAAGGCCTTGTTGATGTCGGCCGTGAAGATCGCCGAGGCGAGGCCATAGATCGTGTCGTTGGCCACGGTCAGCGCCTGCTCGGCATCCTTGACGGGGATGACCGACAGCACCGGGCCGAAGATCTCCTCCTGGGCGATCTTCATCTTGTTGTCGACCTGGTCGAACACGGTCGGTTCGATGAACGAGCCGGCATTGTCGACGTGCACCTGCTTGCCGCCCATCTTGAGCTTGGCGCCTTCCTTCTGGCCGGCCTCGATGTAGCCCATGACGCGCTTGGTCTGGACCTCGTCGACCATGGCGCCCATCTGGGTCTTGGGGTCGAGCGGGTCGCCCGGCATCATCTTCTGGCCGATCGCCATGACCTTCTCGAGGAACTGGTCCTTGATCTTGTCCTCGACGATGAGGCGGCTGCCCGCGGTGCAGACCTCGCCCTGGTTGAACCAGATGCCGAAGGCGGTGCGCTGGGCCGCGACATCGAGGTTGGGCGCGTCACCCAGCACGATGTTGGGAGACTTGCCGCCGCACTCCAGCCAGATCTGCTTCATGTTGCTCTCGCCGGAGTACTTCAGGAAGTACTTGCCGACCTCGGTCGAGCCGGTGAAGGCCAGCACATCGACGTCCATGTGGCGGCCGAGCGCCTGGCCCGCTGTCTCGCCGAAGCCCGGCAGCACGTTGAACACGCCCTCAGGGATTCCGGCCTCGGCCGCGAGCTCGGCGAGGCGGATGGCCGTGAGCGGCGACTGCTCGGCCGGCTTCAGGATCACCGAGTTGCCGGCGGCCAGCGCCGGCGAGATCTTCCAGCAGGCCATCAGCAGCGGGAAGTTCCACGGCACG